>ERZ1034865.969-NODE-969-length-14552-cov-3.756846_pt1 | contig 14552 bp, 14 predicted proteins | sample MGYA00520632_ERZ1034865 | MGnify/ENA primary metagenome ERZ1034865 (study PRJEB33766, sample SAMN09781738) | gut metagenome | biome: gut microbiome | host: Homo sapiens | place: Madagascar | study: EMG produced TPA metagenomics assembly of the PRJNA485056 data set...
CCCACTGTCCCATCTACTTAATATTCTCTTTTATATAAATAATTTTCTCTATGTCTCCATAGACGTTCAGAGCACATCAACACCATATCTTTATAAGACTTAGGTGGTTTCTATTAACCCACTTGGGTACTTGCTCGTTGATCCCTTTCCTTATTCGGAAATCGGATGCTGATTGTCCATTGTTGATAGCACTTAGCACGTTATTCAAAATAACGCTTTTATTTCAGCATATGCCATCTAACTGATTTTTTCTGCTTTCGCAACATTCACACTTAGGCTTATTTCATCCTTATGTTGTAGTCCAGTTAGCTTTAGGTTCCTTCCAGCAGTTAAGAAACTTTCGACACACTGTTTCCAGTATGAAGCGCACAATAGTATACGAGTTCTGCGACCTTGGAATAGACCACATTCTGCGTTTAATTCGCCGTTGACCATCTCGCTCAATCCACATCATTTCAAATGTGCATGGCAAAATTAAATACTTTGGAAACTGATTGGCGATTTCAGCGCCGCAAATCATCCATTTCCGATAAATGTCTTTATTGTCGGGGATGTCCACATATTGACCGATAGGCCATTCAATTCCATAGCGTTGCCTGTAGTCCGTTTCAAAATAGTATAATTCATCGCCATCTACAAACTCAGTTGGCTGGGATGGCTTAAATTGCAAATAATATTCGACCTGATCCTTATCTATGGACTGGTGCGATTTCACAATAAATTTTGCGTCAATTTTTGTCTTTGTCGTATTTTCATACGTCATATGATCTTTGAGTCGTGGTTGATCATCATGGTAATAGTCATAGATATAACAGGTTTTACTCTGAATATCTGTATCCCACGTATATTCCATGGACCAATCTGCGTTTTCTTTATGTATCTGCCCAAGCGTCTTTGCACCGTTAGTTTTTGCGGCGGAAATACGTCTAGCAAGTTCTAAACTCGGCATATTCACACCTCGCTTTCAAACATCGCTTTTACATATCCATGAGCATCTAAGATTAATCTTCTGAAGGTATCGTACTGAAAAGTAGGCGATTGTATTTCGTCATAGGCCGCCTGTAGTGTTGCCATAAAAGCAACCATATGATCTGGCTCGCCAAGAATCTCATTTAATCCACCATAACGAATCAGTAGATTTTTAAAATATTTCAGAAAATCGTTTTCGTTGTTAAAAATAGTCTTGGTGATATTAGGGTCTTTGTGAAGAAGAAGTTTATGAATTTCGCTATGCATAATAGAAGCATTGATTTCGATCTGTTTATCGGAAAATTCGCCGTAAATATAGGTCATGTTTCACCATCCAGATAGGAATTATGGATGTAACCACGATTACGGATCAATTTATGCTGATCAATCTTCATAGCTGCCAACCGATCAATCATATTTTTATGACCGTCAAGAATTTTCTTTTCTTGATTAGTACCGATAAATGGCGCGGTATATAAAATGGAATCCACTTGTGGTTCAAGCCACTGAATAGCCATTCCATCCGTTAGAATCTGTAGCACATAATCCTCATCAGACTGCTCATCGACAGATCGCTTTAAAGTATAGGTAATTTCCTGTACTTCATCGTCGAGATATAAAGTGTCGAAAATATCTCGCACATAAGCGTCAGCAACGACTTTATGTAATCTTTCAGCGTATAATTCATATAAATCATCTTCATCTAAAGACATTTCTTTCGGATCAGTGTACCGACCAAGTACCCTGGAAAAAATATCTTCATAGGAGAGCGTCATGGGACACCTCCTTATTATGCTAATTTAGACAGCATTTCTGTGCCAAAAATAGAATCTAATACCTGCAGTCTTTTAACAGAATCTAAATTTCCTTCGTCCACCATGGTTGCGGCGATTGTCTTTAATGCATCTTGTGCGCCAAGTGGGAGAGTAGGAATTATTTTCTCCATCTGAGAAGGTGTCATTTTTAAAATATCCTTTAAATCTGCGGTTGTATGAAGCTTAGAATACACCTCATCGAGTGCTGGATGAAGAGCGATGAAGTCAGCGTCCTGTACGATATAACGTGGTTTGTACATCATCACATCTTTACTTCTTGCTGCATAATCTAAATCTCTGAACTCAATTTCTACAATATCGTCCATTTCCGCAAAGGTATACAGAGTCTGTGTTTTTGCGCCTTTTACAAACATTTCACCAGGAGTAATAGATATACATGGAATCAGCTCGTCTGGCGCGAATTTTTTCTTTTCTTTTACTGTTTCAGTCGCAGGAGTTGCAGTTTCTGGTGTGGTTTTAGTTACAGAAGTAGTTGCCACAGGTGTAGTTTTAGTAATTGTTTTCTTAGTAGTAGTTGCCATATAAATTCCTTTCTTTCACAAAAATCTCCCCTCATGAGAACACAAGGGGAGAATATGTAAATTCCTTATTAGTTGAAGCTCCAGCAGCCGAAATACTGAGGAAGCTGGATTGCCACACCGAAAGATCTCTGAACCTCGTAGGTCTGGAAATCATCAGCTAAGTCACCTTTCTGCTGACCCTCTTCCAGAATCTCAGTTTCACCCTTATCAGTGAACCATACGAATTTCTCCTGATTTTTAGCAAAGATCAGTAACTTGTTATCTGGAATCAGTTTCTTAGTTACGTCATTCAGAACGAATCTCTGTGGAACTTCGATTAACTCAGTACCCTCGTAGAAACCAAGTCTTCCGGTAGTTGCAACAGATTCTTTCTGGGAGTCGCTTCTCCAGTCAACTTCACATAAAGCGTTTAATTTCTTTAATGCGGTCTTAGTACCCATAATAACAACATCGGCATTATTAGCCATGCCAACATCCTCTAACAGAGTATCAAACTGTGATTTTGTGTCGGCACCTAAAACGCCAGTTTTGACAAACTGAGATTTATTTGGTAATTTATCAGCAGCGCTATATACGCCAGAGAAGCACAGCTCCATAACTTTATAAGCAAACGCCTCGGCAATCTTATCGGTTAACTCAGTAAAGTCAACACGGCCAAGCAGAATCAGGTCGATATCCTTACCAACCTTCATGCCGTAACGTTTTACATGCAGTCTGGTGCTTGTACCCTCATTTAAGTGCTGCATGGTAATATTGTGATGATTACCGGAAATTTCTGATACGACGAACATAATCTTTTCTTTGGTCCAGAACTCTTCATCGTCACCAAGAGCGATATTTCTCATATCAACATAATTCTGGAACCACTCGTTCTCACGGAAACCAGTCTCAACTTTGAAATCAATATCAGACTCGATTAATTCAAATACCTCAACAGCATGTTCTTTTAAAGCTCTCTTACGTCTCTTCTCAGACTTTAGATCGCCCTCAGTCAGATCGCAAACTTCCATCAGAATTTTTCTAACGGCCTTGTTAGCTTCTTTCTTGGAAATCTTTCTCTGATTGCCATCTTCGTCGTACTCATAAATGTCGTTGCCGTGATTCAGGTCATAGGTTAATTTCTTGAAATTTTTATACTTATCCTCGTCTGCGAAGATAGTTCTTAAATGATTTGTAGAAAATCTCATCATTGTCTTATGTCACTCCTTTCGATTATTCAGTAATTTTTAATTTACCGTCTGCAATAGCAGCGATCTTTGCGCCCTTTTTAGGTGTTCCATCGAAGCCGTCAGCGGACAGGTAAAAACGATCTAAAGCGTGTAAAATGTAGCCACGAACAGGACCATCGTCAGGATCGTTGTAGTAGTTAGCGATGGAAGTTAGTGTTCTTGGGGACTCCTCGTTGATTAATGGCTCCTGATAGATCAGTGCAGTTAAATCGTCAGATACGGAATTAACAACAACTAACCAAGTGCCATTTGCAGCCTGATCATAGATATAAGCGTCGATTGTGGTAGCAGCGGTGGTCTTGTACTGATCCAAAGAATCCATCTCGCCAACTTTTACAATGCGACCATTATCAGTTGCTTCATCGATTTTTAAAGATACTGTGTATTCGCCATAGTGCTGAGCCAGTAAGCCGCCCAGATAGCAAACAGTGTGTTTTTCAACGGTGTACTTAATCATTTAAAATTTCCTCCTTTTAGACATAAAAAAAGAACGCTTTTTGCGTCCATTCATTTTTGGTTTAATTTTTATTTATCATCATCAAAGAGATTTCCATATCTCTTTTTTGGTTTAGATTTCGCCATATTAGCGAATAATTTTACATTTGGTTTATGATTCTCTTTTGCGGAAAATTCTCCAACAGAAGATACATAATCAGCGAAAATTACTTTTGCCTCTTTTTCAAGATCAGCAAGAGAGTAGTTGTCCATATTTTTCTTTAACTCTGTGAATGCTAAATTTTCAGCCAATACGGAATACTTCTCATCAGCAAGAATCGCTTCACGCTGAGCATGTAATTCATTCTTTTCGGTTGTCTCTTTAAAATCTTTGAGAGCAGCGTAATTGGAACGCATAGACTGTAATTCTGCAAATTCGCTATCTGTCAGAAGTTCACGATGCAAATTATATCTTTCGCCATCAAAAGCAACATTATCGCCGTTTTTTGCGTATTTCTGACCAAAGATTTTATCACCATTCCAATTCTCATAAGTGAAATGATCATCATATACAGCGTTGATAAAATACCAGTCGTTATCGCTCTCTTCGTAACTAGATAAAAGCTGATAAAGTGCATAGCGAACATCGTCATGAGAAAGCTCATATGTACGAGTCATTTTCTCAAATGTCTGTGTTCCCCCTTCACCATTACTAGCATCGCCATTCGGTTGAGTACCTTCTCCATTCCCATTGAAAGGTTCTACGCCACCACCTTCGCCTGTTGCACCGCTATCAAACATCTCGGCAAATTTTGCTTCTAATTCTTCATCAGATAAATCTGTATATTTGAAAGTAATGTCTTCAGCGGTTTTGCCATATTTAGCAAGTAACTCTTCAAATTTTGTCATGTTTTGTACTATTCCTCCTTCCTTTGATTGTGGATTATTATTGAAACAAGCTGTTTCAAGCTTTTTAAGACGCTCTCGCATCTCATTTAATGTAGATTCATAATCGTCAAATAAACTGTTATTCTGTGCGCTAAAATCGGCAAGTTTGATATTAGAATTTGCCATGCCTGGTTTTACATCTTTACCATCTGGTGTTTTTCCTAAAATGGTTACTCCGCTGAAAAAGAAGTCTTCGATATCCAGATAACGTTCTTTTGCGTTATAAGATAAAGATCTGATTGATAATTCGACGGATACAGAGCATTCTTGTTCTCGCTGCAAAATTTCAGCCGCTTTTGAATATTCTTCAAAAATATATCCATCTACTTCGCAATAGGTCTTCTTTTTCTCTTCGTCATAAACCAACTTTGCATTACAAGATTCTGGAATTACCCCAATCGGAGCTTCGTCGTAAACGATTTCGCCATTATCATCTTCATGCATATTGTGGGAATAAAACTGCCATTGATCATCCACTTTATGAATGTATCCAAGAATAGGTCTATTGCTAAAAGACGGTAATGCGTCCGACATTACAGATTCAGAAATATTAGACCCGTTAAGGTTTTGATCCGTGTGGCAAGCCTGTAAATGAAGAAGTCCTTCGGTATCTTTGTCAGATTTTTTGAAATTTACTTTTCCATGCACATGCACAACGATTGGATTTCCTGATTTTTCCGCACTAAAATGTGTTGAACGCTTATATATATTGGAATAAAAATCATATAAATCTTCTAAGTATAAAATTCTCTTTTCCATTTCGCCCTCCTTTCCACAAAAATAAAAGCCGCCAGGAAGACGACTAAATTGCCAGCATATTAGAATACTGAACTTTGCATTGTTTATCATCAAAGCGGAGAGTTCGGTCGTTTAAAAACGTTGCCACATCTCCGTCTTTCTGAATCATTTTGTATCCTTGAGATAGAAGAGTAGTAATAGTCTCTTCATCTGAGGTTTTTAGGAAGTTATAATTCATTGATCCACATCCTGTTATTTAGCGTTTTTATTCTGATCCTTAGTCTTCAGCCCCTCATCCGACAAATTTGATGGATCTTTTTCCTGTCCACCAGATTGTCCATCACCAGATTGTGTGTAAGATGTATTGAATGGGTGAAGCCTAGAACTAAGTTGCAAACAATCCTCTTCGAGAAAATTCATTGCCAGTGTATCAATCTCAGATACTCCATTTAGGTTATTGAGAAGAATTTTATTCGGCAGTCCGTTTTGGCAAGATTCCATAATTGCTTTTCTGAAATCATTTTTTTGGTAAATAGATACGTCGAAAAATTTCACCTTGCAAGGATCTGTGAGCCAATGAGAGAGAAGTCTATTCACAATTGCCTGTACCTGCGGGATCAGTGTTGAAATTGAAAACATAGAATCGGCAAGAACGCCAAACTGAAATGATGTAGAGTTAGACGCAGAATTCAGATTAAGAATCTGTGCGCCACCGGCAGTGTTTAAAATTTCCTTTGTGGCTTTCTCGACCTTTGTCACATCAGAACTAGAATCATCAGGGAAGCTGATCTCATGCAGTTCGCCTGGAACGATTGCGGCAGAGATATATGGTGGAAGAGCATCCTCTAACATACGGTCAAAATATTTGATCATGATATCTGGATTTACCGCCCAGTTATCCGGCTCCTCGTCGCCCATGGTCTTCATTTCGAGCCAAATCATTTTATAGATACTGGCTGCCTCCTGTACCGCCTGATAATCAGTCATATCCAACAGGTTAATCAAATTGATAAAAATTGGCGTTAAAACTGGAACAACAGTCTCCCAGTCCTCATTTCTGAATTTAATACATACATTGTATTCTTCTGGAATAATCTGATACCGCTCATTTGTGCTTTGATACGTGTTCCACATGCTCTGGAATGGTTCGCCCCAATATTCTAAAAGTTCTTGGTGGCTACGGAAGTATGTCATATCCACAGCAGCAGCAAATGATCCATCAGGAAATAAACCGGCGATTTTTGCATAATCAGCATCAATCGGAAGAATGAACATGCCTTCGCCTTCCGTGTAATAGGCAGCTCCGTAAAATACATCCTCGCGCATCGTGACAGATGCAGCCTTTCTGAATTCATAATTTAATCCAAGAGTGTCTACAACGGTAATCGTTTCCTGGTATTTTTGTAAGGTTGCTTCTACATCATTGTCTTCAGTTAGTACATACGGCGGGATAATATTCCGAATTGATAGATCAATCTGATTGGCGTAATATTTGCAAAGACGATAATAAATTTCTGACCGATAATATAAGTCGAGATAAGCTTCGCAAGTTCTTTTCATTAGAAGAAATGTTTTTAATATATGTTTTCACATCTTCTTTAGAATAATTACTTACGGTTGTATATCTTGTTGATTTCTGAATATCTCGAAGACTTGTGATAGCGTTTTGAGCATCTTCATAGCGTTCGAGACGATTTTTATTTTTTTCATACCATTCCCGCATTTGATTTGCGGTTGGCTGTTTTATTGCTGGCGGCACAGTAGCACCTGCCGTTGTTTTCTTGGTTCTTGGCATATTGCTATGCACCTCCTTAATTATAACGAGCTTTGCGGATCGGCAAACGATCAACTAAAGATTGTGTTGATTGGACTTTTGGTTTCAATTTTAATTCAAGCTGAGTAGCACACCAGAATGAATATGCCATACTTGAATATCTATCCTTTCGCATACCAGACACTTCCATTACCTTGATATTTCCGTTTTTAACCTCGTGTTCCAACTTAACTAACTCATAAATAGTCATAGTAGTTTGAACGTAAGACATTTTTAATTTTGCTTGCTCTGTTGGCGAGAGTTTTGCATATCCTTTATATGAGTCTTTTAAGATGGCATCGGCCTGTTGTTCAGAAACAAGTAGATTAATTTTTCCATTTTGGATACCATTTCTAAGTAATACGCAGATTTCATTATTAAAAGCAGCCGTTGCTTTTACGGACCAAACGACTTTATGAGCGTCTCTGACATTACATCTGGCAGCCATATCCTTATCATTAATACATGTTAATGCCTTATATGTCTTTCCGGTTTCTTGGTCATACTGATCTTTGATGATAAAGTCATATACGCCAAGACCAACACCATTGGTATCTAATACAAGATCTGTGCAGTTATATTCATAAAAATAACGCATAACGATTAAACCCAACTCATCAGTTTTTAATCCCTCAAACGTTTCTGCGTAAACAAAATTAGATTGGTATGCCGTGTTATTGACTTGAATCATGATAGATGCCGCATCGTTTTTCTTCTTTTTTGTAGAAGCCATCAATGCAACGTCGATAGATAAGAGCCTTTTTTCAGTGGATTGCAATTTGGGAACAGGGTTTTTGTCAGAATAATAAGATAGTGGGAGATAAGCGTGTTTAATTTTACGTCTATTGGTTAATTCGTCAAATTTAAACAGACTTCCGTCCGTGTCGCCAAACCATAAACATTCCATCTCCATTTGTTGAACTAATTCATTATAATCAGCCTCAGACATTTCATCTTCAACTTGTTCCCTGGACAATAATCCTTCTTTGATCGACACCTGATATGGAAGCCCAAAGATTACATATTTCTTTTTGTCATCAAAAAAGCTAAGAGTATAACTTTGCGCTTTTTTATATGCCCACGAGCTTTTAAAATACGCACTAGACATATATATCTCTTTATTTCGTTCTTGAAGATGTTTATATTCGGTTTTTCTAAGATACCGTGGCTGTCTTGGACTTGTTAAAAATTTTCGCAAAACAGTATTTAAGACGGTTTCATCAACCATTCTAAATTCATCCACAATTATGCAATTTGCACGAGCCGAACGACTATTTTCTGAACTGGTTCTAGTTTTAATCCACGATCCGTTTTTGAAATATATAGAAGCGTCGTTTTGACTGATTGTACACTTAGAAATTTCCGATCTTAATATAGACGACTGTTTCATGAAGTCATCTTGGATTTTTAATAAGACTTCATTTGCCTGTTTCAATGTACCAGAGCTAACAATTATTTTTGTTCCAGGGAATAAAATACACCTCACGCAACAAAAGAGCGCTGTTAAATATGTTTTTCCCTGGCCACGTGCGGCAAGATACATTGTAAAATTATACTGCATCATACACCACAGCACTATTTTTTGAAATAGTTTTAGCTGTATTCCGAGAACGTCAGACACATAGCGCTGCGGATTTTTTCTATAATATCCAGCTCGCCATGCAACAGTTTCCATGATTTTCTGTTCTTTATCTTTTTCAATTTCTTGTTGAGTTTTTGCGATTTCCATATTTAATCATCCTCATCCATTTTTTGACCAAAAATCTGATCAAATAAAGCTTCAGAATCGGAGTCTTCGTCGTACTGCGGTTTAGTAACCGTATATTTTGCCATATAACGCTCATATAAATTAGAAAAAGCATTTTTTAAACCCATCATTTTAGATAAATGACCTTTGAAAAAGACATCAATATATAACCCTATTTTATCAACATCTTTAAAATCTTCATCTGGTTCAGGAATAGGCTTTTCATTTTCCCATTTATCGATCAATTGACCAAAAGTAAGATTGTCTGTTAGTGTGTTCGATGTTTTTTGAGACGGTTTAATGTTAAGGCTTGTCATTAAATTTTGCAGTGTTGCATCTAACTCTTTGGTGTCTTTATTAGACTTTTGCGCTTTATCTATAGCCAACTGAGTAAAACAGATTCTTTTATATAAAATTTCTTGCGCTTTATTCTCGCAAGGATACCTTGTTATCCAATCTAAATATTCATTTTCTAAAAACATTAAATCTTCATTGCTATATTTCCCAAATCTCTTTTTCGCATCATTTAATGTCTTTTTTACAATTCTGATGTTGGCAGAATTATTTAACACATCGTCATCTGAAAAAACAGAATCTTTAAAAGTTTTTTGCTTATAATCATTAAGACTACGCGAAATTACAATCCATTGTTGTACGGCGGTACTTCTAATTTTTTCACCTGTATCTTCTGATATTTTTTGCAGTTGTTTATTGTAAACATTTTCATCAAAATACCAGTTCAATCTTTCGAATGTTTGAACTGTTTTATCCCTATTATCTGTTCTGATACCAGTTTTTTTATCAAAATCAGTACATTCATTTAAAATACATTCTTTACACGCATAATGTTCGATACCATCTGGGCTTGAATGAGATTCATAAAAAGTGGCAGAACTTTTCCATTGTCCACAATGGCTACAATAAACCAACTCATTATTTATAATACGCTGATAGAAATTCGCCAATTTTTGATATTCATTACGCAAATTCACCACCGTCATTTTCTTTAAGTCGGAGTCAGAAATTGGTTCTAAAACTTTGGCCATTGCTTCACCTCTTTCCTTTTTTATTTAAGAAAAGGAGAGTGCCTTTCGACACCCTCCTACATATGATTCAAGAATTCAGTTCTCTTATAATCTTCTTCCTGAACGACAATGATAAATGGTTTATCTTCGGAAAGCCGAACTTCACCATTTTTATATGTAGTTTCAACCTCGCAAACATAAGTTGCAGGTTCCGCTAAATCTTTTTGGGTAAATACATATTCCGCTTCAGCATTTGCCGAATCCGTAATTGTCATTTCTCGTGGTTCCAGTTGTTCCCCTGTTGTACGATTTCTCAGTTTCAACAACACTCTAGCGTCATCTAACGGTTCCACTAATCCATCTTTTGTAATTTTTAAAATGATTTTTTGACCATAATCGTATTGGTGTAAATTGATTTTACTTGCCATGCAATCACCTACTTACTTGTCGCAAGTTTTAACCCTTCAACATCTAAAAACTGTACGCCGAAAGCAATAAACTTTTCGTTATTAGCGGAGGATAGTGTGATAGTATGCCAACCTTTACTGGTAATTTTAATAACCTTGTCGGCAGTGGCTTTCCGTTTATTATATTTAGAGTTTGCGTCTACAGTAATTTCACAAACACTTGGTTCAACATAATCATAATTTGGTGTGTCTGTACCGAGCCAGTCACAAATATCAGACGGACTTCCTTGCATGGATTCTGGCTTATCATATTTCTTCGCCTTAACGATTTCCTTAATTTTAGTGTCGTCATCAGCAGCAGAACCACTAGGACAAACCTCTTTATACAAAGCTGCAAGATCAGTTGTACTCATTTCTTTTAAGTAAGAGCCGGATTTCTCCGCTACAATGTCTGCAAAATCGAGCTGAACTCTAACAGTTGCACCAGCTTTGGAATATAGAGAAGGAATTGCAACCATGCCGTCTTTCTCACAGTAAAATGCCCAAGTAACGCTACCTGGCTCACTCTTGGAGTAACCATGCTTTTTCTGTAAAAATTCCATTCTGGTGTTATATGCCTTTTTATATGCGTCAGAACCACGAACACCAGATCCACGAGCGTATAAGTCTGCTTCACGCCAAACCACGTTTACGTCTGTGATGTCATTCATAATATAAGCACTCTGTGCTTCAAGAACAGCATTAACAGCGTTTTCTTTATTCTGCAATGTACCTTTGCCCCATGCAGTTAAAAGCTGATTCAGCTCATCCAGAGATTTCTGGTCCAGTAAAGTCTTATCATAAATATCTTTAACAGTGCCGTCCAAAGGATAATTAACAAATACACCTAATCCCTTTGCAACACGATTCACACCTGCGTCATATAAGTCGTTATTATCCAACATACTAGCGTAAGATGGTGCCTGAGCAGTGTAATCAATACATGCATTGCCATATACATTAATAGAGTCTTCCTGTGGACGAACGCCAACCATATCTCCGTGATGAACTGGATGATACCAGGATAAATCACCGGCAATAAAAGGAGCCGCAAGTCTCTTACCGAAAGATTCATTTCCACCACATACAAAATGGGTGAAGTCAATCAGCAATTTGTTATTGAAATTGTGATTAAATTCGCTACCGTTTAATACAGGAATTCCATATAAATCGCCAAGATCATAAAGAATCTTCTCATATGCATCAACGGTTGTTCTAGCATCGGTATCATAAGAAGAAGTGGTAGTCTGTAATACAGGAGTCAAGATTACAAATGCCGTTCCAGCGTCTAAAGCTCTTTCAATAATTTTGCAATACCACTCAACGAATTCTGGAACATTGCCCACATATTCAGGACCCCAAAATGCCGCAAGAGCATCATTGATGCCAAGATTGCAAATCTGAATATCAGCCGCATTCTCCTCGGTGTATCTATAATAGCTGCTGATCGCACAGTCGCCAGTATACACTTTATCTACATAAGTAATTGTCCCTTCGTATGCTTCATTCAAACACTGAACCATTACATCTGGAACCTGAACCTCGGTTCTCTTAACAGCACCATTTGCGGTTTGTTCGGCTGATTTTTTAATAGAACCGGAATTTTCAGTCAGATTCTTTAATGGGTGATTACCCCAGAAAAACAGTCCATCATAACCATCTTTCTTTGCGGCTTCACTCATATTCTGGTCAGACATAACAGTATTAGTCAGTCTACGTCTACCTTCTTCACCGCTGGTGATAGTATTATAACCGAACATCACAGAGTCGCCACGAACGGCGATTTTCACGTCCTGTCCAGTTCTAAGCTTCTTCATTGCTTTGCCTAAATTGGTCAACTGTAATTCTTTGTATTTTGCATAAGTTTCCAAATTTTTGATTCCCTCTTCAAGATTGTTGAAGGAGTCTTCACCATATTCATTCCCGTTTTTCCATTTGGTCTTTGTATAAGTTCTATACATTCAACGCCTCCTTAATTTTTGTTGAGGAAATCATTTCTGTTCTTGGAAGATATACAACTTCACAGCCAATATCTTGAAAATGCCCAACCCAATCATCACCCATATACAACGTGTCTACATGATATTTCTTTACATCATCTTTTTTCTGTTCCCAACACGTTTCAGGAATAATGAGAGAGACATACTTTAAAGATTCCAGAAGCTGTTTTCTTTCCTCATAATTTAAAAAAGACTGTTTCCCTTTGAGCCGATTAAACTCATCAGTAGACAATCCAACGATTAAATAATCACATTGTTCCTTTGCCCTTCTAAGCAAATTAATATGTCCATAATGCAGCGTGTCAAATGTGCCATAAGTAATTCCTATCCGCATATTGCCTTTTCAAACTCCTTATAACTTTCTGCATTGTATTTTTTATAATTAAAAGCTTTGTTTTTTATATTGCCATGTAAAAATTCTAATAGTCCATCATAAATATCTTGTTCGCCAAAACCGCCAATATTGTATTGTCCACCTTTAAAAAAGATTCCTTTCATTTTTGGTAGATCAGATACAATGATTGGAAGTCCTAAAACTCTAGCTTCCATAAGAGCAATTCCTTGCCCTTCGTATAACGACGGAAATACAAAACAATCGCATTGTTTCATAAGATAAAAAGGATTGTCCAAATGTCCAACCAAATGCACATGGTCACCGGCAATTTCAGAGAGTCGATCCTTTAATTCACCATCGCCAATAATATATAATTCAACAGAATCATAGTCTGTGGCAAAACGATTAAACGCTTTGATTAGTGCTTCGTGATTCTTCGCATAAGATAATCTGCCGCAAATAACAAAGTTGACTTTTTGCGGATCGACATATACACCATTGTCTACAGATGATAGCTTTAGTATTTTTTCATAATTCAATGTATTGTGTGCGTATCCAAATTTACGCCGAGGTAGATTAGGAAAATTTTTGATATTTACATTCATAATTTCCTTGCTTGCCGAAATTAGCTTGTCATAATATGGATAAGTAGTAAATACCGATGAGAGAGTAGCGTATAACGGTTTAATTCCCTGTACATCTCGATCTCTATCTTTTACCATATCATTATGAAGCCATACAATCTTCTCGCCAGTGGCACACATAAATAAATATGAATAAAAAGGACTGTATCCAGTAAAATTAATCAACTTGTCGAATTGCGTGATACCAAAGCATCGCCGGAATTCGCGCCGAAACATTTCACCTGGGAGCATTGTTCTTAATTCCGGTGTTCCGATTCCTAACTGCAGTGTGACATCTTTCGCACATTCTTCTAAGAGAGTTTGTGCGTATGTGCCAGCTCTGCACAACACTCGAATATTTGGATTTAAAGTATTGATCACATTGCGATACCATTCGTCTTTTTTGTTCAGCACGATTAAACTAACATCGAATTTTGAGTAATCTAAATTTTTCGCCAAAGACATAAATGAAGTGGTAACACCATTTGGCTTAAAATCGCCAATATAAAAAAGTAGCTTTATTTTATTCAAATTCGCATAAACTAAATTACCTTGCAAGCCATCTAATAGAATAGAAAGGATTTTCCCAGCACAAATCGGCTGGTCATAATAAGTAATAGGTAAATAGTCTACATGATTTAGCATTACTTTCAGCGTTTCGATGTTATATGCCACGTTCGTAGTTGGGACCGTCATTAAACCATGATTAGCCCGATACTCGTCGTCGTTTGGCAAATAATAAATTACGCACTTATTGTAAGTTTGTGCGTCGAAAGCAATACTAGAGTAATCTGTAATAACAATATCACAGACGGATAATAATTCATTTGTATCCATCGAAGACGGAATAAATCGCTTATCCTTGTGATAGTTGACATGGTGTAGTTT
>ERZ1034865.971-NODE-971-length-14523-cov-7.468206_pt1 | contig 14523 bp, 28 predicted proteins | sample MGYA00520632_ERZ1034865 | MGnify/ENA primary metagenome ERZ1034865 (study PRJEB33766, sample SAMN09781738) | gut metagenome | biome: gut microbiome | host: Homo sapiens | place: Madagascar | study: EMG produced TPA metagenomics assembly of the PRJNA485056 data set...
GTTATGAAAGTATGTTGGTTTTCAACAGGAATAAGCAGTTTTGTAGCGTGTTATCTGGCAAAGGATGTTGACGAGATTATCTATACTCACGTGTCGAATCAGCATCCTGACAGCCTTAGATTCTTGCGTGATTGCGAGAAGTTATTGGGAAGAAAGATAACGATTATCCAGTCAGAAGAGTATTCCAGTGTGGATGATGTGATTGAAAGAACCAGATGTATCAACACTCCATTCGGAGCGCCTTGTACAGATAAATTGAAGAAAAGGGTTCGCATGAAATGGGAGCGTGAGCATCCAGATCACCACACCTATGTATGGGGATATGACTTGAACGAAAAGAATCGTGCCGATAGAGTCTGTGAAGCACTGAGCGATTACGACCATGAGTTTCCATTGATTGAACACGGACTTACAAAGCAGGAAGCACATGGGATAGCAGACAGGTTAGGGCTGAAAAGACCAATCATGTACGACATGGGTTATCCGAACAATAACTGCATTGGCTGTCCAAAAGGAAGAATGGGCTACTGGAATAAAATCAGAGTGGATTTCCCAGAAGTATTTGAACGCAGAGCCAGACAAGAGCGAGAAATCGGTCATAGCTGCATAAACGGCGTGTTCTTGGATGAATTAGAACCAGACAGAGGAAACATTAATACAGAAATTATGGAGGACTGCACAATAGCGTGTCAGTTACTCACATGGGGAAAGTGAGGATGGAATGGAACGATTAAAACCTTGTCCGTTTTGCGGAAAAGAGATAGATGTAGAGAAGAACACATATATTCCGGAAAGAGACTGGAAACCGTCTTTTTACGATCCTGACAGTGGAGGAAATCCAATAGCCATTCACTGTGAATGCGGATTAACATTTTACACAGGCACATGGGATTGGAATGAGGCTGTTGAAATATGGAACAGGAGGGATGAGAAATGAAGTTGATTGATTTATTGACAGCAATTGGCGCAGATGTCGAGAGCGATGAAAAAATCCAGATATGTCATCCGGGAAGAAACTGGGAAGATTACGATGAATTTAATGCCGGTTCGAGACTGCTGAAACCATTTTATGGTTTAAAGATAAAGTCTTTATCTGCGATAAACACGGATGTGATCAGAGTTGACTTGGATTTTGATGAGAAAGGATGATAGGGATGCGTTTAATTGATGCAGACTTGCTGAAAGATGCAATCGAAAAAGAAAAAGACGACAACGATTATATGTGTCGTTTATGTTTGGAATCAACTAAAGAAATAATTGACGAACAGCCGACAGTTTTTGATGTGAACAAGGTTACTGAGCAGTTAAAAGCATTAAAAATGAGATACTATTTAACAATAGCAAATACAGGAGATAAAAAGCTAGATGTTGTTTATGAAAACGTAGGAAATGCATTGGACAGGTCTATTGAAATCGTAAAAGGTGGTGGAGTAGAATGAGAGAAATTCTTTTCAAGGCAAAGCGGATTGATAACGGCAAATGGATTGAGGGATGTTATATTAAGAGATACGACCTTTTAGGCAACGAAGAACACTTAATCTTCCACGCTGATAGTTATACGGTATGGGAACATGCAGAAATTGACCCAAAAACCCTCTGCCAGTTCACAGGTCTGACCGACAAGAACGGTAAGAGAATCTGGGAGAATGACATCTTGATGTGTCACGGAAATCCAGTTGAACTTGTTAGAGCAATGTTTGGGGAATTTGGAGTTACCGACATGGAAACAGAAACGGTGACGGACGAGGTTATCGGATGGCATTATGAAGTTATTTATACAGATGAGCTTAGTAGAACAGAACCGTTTTGCTATTCAATGCCGCTCACGAAAGAGTACATCACAAGACTTGAAATGGAAGTAGTTGACAATCCAGAATTATTACAGGAGGTACGCCAGAATGAGTAAAGTTAAAAACTTCGGAACAAAAGCATACATTGCATCAAAATATCGTCTGCGTCCGGGAAAAAGAATCAAGTACTCGGAACGTGGAGATGAAGAAAAAGAACATATCTATGAAGTAGAAACAATGTATCCGCATTGTATTTTGCTTAGAGACATATTTGACAATACAAGAATCTGCCCCGACTACAATACTTTAAGCCTGATGTTAAAAGAGGGTGTGGCAAATGCGTAAAGGAAAAGACATTTCAACCATGCTGACCAGAGAAAAGAGGGAAGAAATGCAGAAATCGGTATTTACGATAGAGACGCCGGAACGATGCGATGATTGCCCTTGCATCGGAATATCGGCAGGATGCCATGTTGGATATTGCAAACTGGCAGGAAAAATTAATAGTGATTACCATGTAAAGATTATTCCTAATTGGTGTCCACTGAAGCCATTGCCGGAGAAAATGGATGTCGGGAATATTGACAATATTCATAATTTTAATCGGGCTGTTGGCTGGAATACTTGCATTGATGAGATTGCAGGAGAAAGCAAGGAATGAAAGCAGTTTATATCGTGATCGCTTGCCGTGATGGCTCTGCTGAGTACTACGACATCGACAGTGTGTGGACTTCTCGAAGAAAAGCCGAAAAAAGAAGAGACGAGTTAAATGGCAGCATCACAGAAGAAACGATATTAAAAACCGGATGTGGACTCTATGATATCGTGCCCATGTGTGTGTGCGTTTAGAAATTACAGGAGGAAACGAAGATGAATAAAAAGGAAATTTCAGAAATTAAGAAACAGTTTACACCAGAGAACTGCTCTATCACCCGTATCTGCGGATGCTATGTGGATGGAGACAAGAACAAGAAAACCAAGCTGAAAGGAGCATTCCTGTCTCTGACGGACGAAGAAATGTTCAAATATTTCGACATTTTCAAGAAAACGCTTTCCGGCAGACTTGGAAAGAATCTTATGAATTTGGATTTTCCGTTAGAACAGGAGAAAGAAGGCGGCACACAGGAGTTTCTTATGAAACTCAGAACAAGTCTCAGAACAAGTAAACTGAAAGACGATGAGCTGCTGGACGAATTTTACGATAAAGTGATTGAGAACTACGATTATCCGGAGAATTATTATATCATCCTTATTCATGCAGTATACGATATTCCAGGAAAAGCTTCTGATGGAACTGAGATGGACGATGCTTCCGACGAAATCTATGAACACATTTTATGCAGCATTTGCCCGGTGAGCCTTTCTAAACCGGGGCTGAGCTATGACACAGAGAAAAACAACATCAAAGATCGTATTCGCGAATGGGTGGTAGGAGTACCAGATGTAGGATTCCTGTTCCCAGCGTTCAACGATAGAAGTACCGATATTCACAGTGTACTGTATTATAACAAAAGTGTAAAAAACATTCATGACGACTTTGTGAAAAACGTCTTAGGCACGTTTATTCCGAGGGCTTCTGAGGATGAAAAGGAATGGTTCTTAGAACTTATCAATGAGACATTTGAAGAGGATAAAACATTTGAATTTTCTGAAAACCTTGTGGAAGCATTAGAATATGCAAAAGAGATAATGAAAGACAGCCCGGAAACTCCAATGATTTCTTGTGAAGAGATGAAAACGATTTTAGAAAAATGCGGAGTGTCTGATGAAAAAATGGAAGATTTTAAAGAAGGCTGGGATTGCTATTTCGCAGGACCATTGATTCTGGATAATATTCATAATTCCAAGACCGCAAAAATCTTAACACCAGATGCAACCATCTGCATTTCACCAGATAAAATCAAACTTGTTGAATTGCAGGAAGTGAACGGCGTTCCGTCGCTGGTAATTCCGGTTAATGGAAATTGGAAGTGAATGGGATTGAAATTAGCTTGAGAGGGGATGATGGACATGATGAATTTAGCGAATAAATGCGTATTAGTTAGAACGCAGGAAGAGTATGAAAGCATTCTGAAAGAGGCAAGAAGACAGGGATATAGATGGCACGGTGGAAAAGAAGCATATCCATATCCTTTTGAAAAACGTCAAATTCCAGATATATTAAAATTTTATAAAGGAAATAAAGAACTGACAAGAAATGCCAATCTTGTGTCAGGGTATGAATTAGTAGAAGCATCAGATGTAGTTATAGATGAGAAAAAGCTTGCGGATGCAGTGAGCCTTGTCAGAACATTCGTCAAATCCCCAGACAGAACAGCATTGACAGATACATTTATTGAATCGTTGAAGTTACTCGCAAATATCGTAGAAAGTCAGTTGGAAGAGGTGAAGTAGATGGAGAGATTAACACTTGAAGAAGCTATTAAGCACGCAAAAGAAGTGGCAGATATGAATTATAATGACGCAGAAAAATTTGACTCAAATGATTCTGCAGAAAATTATATGAAGGCTAATTGTATGAAATGCGCAGAACAGCACGAACAACTTGCGGAATGGTTGGAAGAACTGAGAAGCTATAAAGATGTAGAAGAAAGATACAAGCCGGGAGACACCGTGTATTGTGTAGGACCAGACGGAAGTAGTTACCAGATTTGCCTTTACAGATATATGTCTACTGTAAAAGATTACATAATCACATATGCATCCGATGATAACATGAATGTGAATGATGCTTTATCTGAAATGTGCATAAACTCTCAGGCAGGGCATGATATTGATGTTACACTTTATAAAAAGCAATACGTTTTTGCGACATACAAAGAAGCAGAAGAAAAAGCAAAAGATTTAGATAATAAATTAAACCTTTTGGGAGAATATAGACCTGTATTAAGTTTATAGTAGAGAGGAGAAATATGGGAAGATTAACAGAAGATTCCGTAACAGATGAAACATACATAAAACAGTGCGTAAGCAGTTGTCCTTATGATGGAGAATATTGCGGAACAGATGAATGCCCTGTATTAAATACGGTGGCTAATAAACTCGGAGAATATGAGCGAGCAGAAGAACAGGGCTTGCTTGTGAGATTGCCATGTAAGGTTGGAGATACAGTGTATTGTATTGACAATAGAATTGTAGAATTACTAATTGTGAATAGCTTTAGAATTTACAATTTTAACAGAATTGAGATTGATTTTGAAAACGCAAGTGGCTTTACATTATGCACATTTTCAGGAGAACTTGATGAGGGATATTTTCTCACCTACGAAGAAGCTGAGAAGAAGTTGGAGGAGATGAAGAATGAATAACATTTATTTAGTACGACGCAAGAGCGGAAATGTAGTTGTCAGTATCATGAGAAATAAATCCGACAATACTTACTCATTCGTAAATCTAACAAAGAATCATATTTGTCCGTGTAGATTCGATTCAGTTGAAGATGCTGTAAAAGATATGGATGAGAAAATATTGAATGGCGAAATTATTGGATATTTTAAGTTAGGGGAAAACGAAAAATGATTGAAGCAATAAAAGAAATTCTTATGATGTTGGGGATATGCGTAGTTGGTCTTGCTATTTACATACTATTCAATGTAACAATTAACAAATTCAACAGGTGGCGAAAGAAAGGCTGCAAAATCAAATGTCTTTGCAAACCACACGCATATCAAATTTGGGGTTACTGGCCGAGATCAGGAGAAGGAGAGTTAATTCTCAAGTGTTCAAAGTGTGGAAAACGCAAAAAGATTTATATTGACACAGAATCTTTTGAAAACTGGAGATGCAGACAGGAGGAAACGAGCAAATGAAACTGTTAACTTTAGAGGAATTAAAGGAGATGTCAGGGCGACCGGTATGGTGCCCTGAGCTGAAAGCATATGGAATCATCAAGTATGAGGGCGTAGTAAAAGACGAACTATTTCTTTGCGGAGTTGAATATGACCCGGAATATGGTACAGCGATTAGTTTTGAATGCGATATTCAAGAGAGAGGATTGACCTGCTACAGCGTAGTTAACGAGAAAGAGCTTCCGAAGAAACCAGTAGGGACCGAGATGATTTTTCCTTACAACATATTCGCTGCTCAAAAATGTGCAAATTGCGGCAATCCTATCATCGGAAACAAGATATACAAATACTGTCCTGAGTGTGGACAGAAAATCGACTGGGGAGATGGTGATAATTAAATGTCAAAAGTGAGCTGGATTCGGATAGAGATTGATATGTTTGACAATCGCAAAATCAGACACATCAGAAAACTTCCAGAGGGAAACAATATTGTATTAATCTGGATGATGCTTCTGACAATGGCAGGAAGATGCAATGCGAATGGGATTATTTTCTTAACAGAGAATATTCCATATACAAACAAAATGTTAGCAGATGAACTGGATTTTGATGAGAGTGTTATTGAACTGGCGCTGACAATTCTTGAAAAGTTCGGGATGATAACCAGAGATGAGGACAAACTTCTAATTCCGGGATGGGAAGAACATCAGAATATTGACGGCCTTGATAAAATCCGAGAACAGACCAGAAAAAGAGTTGCAGAACATAGAAAACGTCAGAAAGAATTATTTGAGGAAGAAAATCTTCCGAAACTCACGGATCAGAGCTCTGAGGATAAACCTGTCACGGCGAAAGATTCGGTAAAACCCGGAGATGTCCAAAAAGTTATTGACGAGTGGAATAAACTTCAAAAGTTAGGGATTCAGCCAGTTATAAGAATGACACCCAAACGCTCACAACTTCTGAAAGCAAGAATCCGGGAGTACGGAATGGAAAAGATTTTGGAAGCAATTGAAAAAGTCAAAAAAAGTGATTTCCTGACAGGAAGAAAGAAAGACTTCATAATAACATTTGAATTTTTTATAAACCCTAATAAGTTTATAAAAATACTCGAGGGGTTTTATGACAACAGAGAAGAGGACGTACATAATGGATTTAACGGAAAGACTCAAAGAGATGTCAACCCGCTCATCCCACTTGGAGAGTGGAACGGAGAAGAATCAGACACCCCATTTAGCTGATTGCCCGGAGTGCGGTGGAACTGGTTGGAAATGGATTTCGGATGAAAGCGGCATAACCTATTGTGAGGAATGCTCTTGCGGAATCAGAAAAAAAACTATTCTTGAAAATCAATTGAAATTCGCGGAGCTTCCAGACCTGTTTAAAGACTCCGATTTCAATAATTTGAAGTCGAACGTATATTTAAGTTCTGAAAGCAAAAAAGTGTTTTCTCAAGCAGCTAAAGCAATAAATTACTGGCTTGCAAATCTTTCAGAGATGCAGAAACAAGGTATTGGATTATATCTTTTTTCAAGTACGAAAGGTTCAGGGAAAACTAAAACTGTATGCAGCTTGGCAAACGAAATCATGAAACGTTATCAGAAATCTGTAAAATTTACCACATCTCTGAGAATTCTTGAAGAGATCAAAAGCACGTGGGGAGAGCGTGGAAACGCTGAGAGTAAGTTGATTGAAGACTTGTCACGAACAGAAATTCTGATAATTGATGATTTCGGAGCAGATTCAGGCAAAGACTGGATTAATGAAAGATTCTACAGCATTATCAACGGACGGTATGTTGATATGAAGATTACCATCTTCACAAGCAACTGCCGGATATCAGAACTAAAATATGATGAGCGAATCACAAATAGAATTCTGGAACGGTCGCTTGAAATTCCGTTTCCCGAAGAGTCTGTCCGGGAACACATAGCGGAATATAACAAAATGAAAATGGTAGAAGGGATGGGAAAAAAGCAGGATGATTAAGCCTTGGAAATTCATGACAGAAAAAGAAATTTACAATCTGAAGGAAAAACAGTGTAAAAAATGCCACTATTTCTCGAAAAACAATGTGCAATCAATCACATATGGAACCTGCGAATACATAGCGATAGAAGGACATAGTCGGGGTTGTTTACCTACGGAATGCACAATAAAGGGAATTTTCGAAGAAAGTACGGGTGTTAAGAGAAGAAGGGCGGCGATAAGCCTTTGACAAATTATGATATCACGCCGGAAATGGTAGGAATGTGCAGAGACATAATAATTGATTACTGCCGGATGGTAAGCAACAAATGTGAGAGCTGCGCTCTGTCCGTTACCTGCCGGCACAGTTTTAAAATTCCGCCGTTTGCATGGAAGAAGGAAGAAAATGAGAACGATAAGTGAAATGTATAAACGGTCTGGTGGAACAGCATATCGGCATACGTGTTCAGAATGCAGGTTCTACCGGGGCGGAAAAAGAGAAAAATGTCTGTTGTACGGTGACGATCGGGATTGGTATGGAAGATACATAGCCTGCAAGTTTATTAATTCCGAGAGCGATATGCCGGATGGACAAATGAACATTTTTGATTTTGTATGAATAATGAACAGAAAGGAGGAACGAGGAGCCGCTGGCCAGCAAAGGATATCCCGGTTCCTCCTTACTATTTATGAATAATGACGACTTGAAATATGCTATTGAGAATGGTATTATCGACTTATCTCACATACAAGAAAATATAGAGATGAGTAGAAGAAAGGATATATTAGAACAATATGAAGCTGGAATATGGGAAGCTTCAGACGGATATTGGAAAATCCGTATTTATGACGAAGAATTAGGAAAAAGAAAGATAATTAAAAGAAGAAACAGGGATGATCTGGAAGATGAAATTGTCAGAATGCACAGAGAAAAGATTGAAAACCCTAAAATCTGTGAGATTTTTACGGAATGGGTTGAACGTAAACTGGAATTAAAAAAGATTTCAATATCAACCAGGCAGAGGTATCAGCAAATTTTTGACAGACATTTTAAGAAATTTGGGCAGGAAAGAATAAAAAATATCGAGCCAGAAGACTTTAGTAATTTTCTCGAGGAACAAGTTGGAGAATGCAGTTTGACAGCAAAAGCATTTTCGAATCTTAAAACAGTCGCAAAAGGAACCTTGAAATGGGCAAAGCGAAGAAAACTAATAGACTGGAATGTGGAAGAGATTTTTTATGATTTAGATGTAAGCGATCGAGGGTTCAAGAAAAAAATTAAAGAAGAACTCGAAGAAGTATTTGACGATAATGAAATGGAGCGTATGGTTGAATACTTGAAAGATGATCTTGACATGGTGAATCTTGGAATTTTGCTGATGTTTGCGACAGGAATACGAGTGGGGGAATTATGTACTCTGAAATGGGAAGACTGGGTTCACGATAATACCAAAGAAAGCCCTAACATATTAAAAATACGGCGAACAGAAACGAAGTATTACGAAGACCATAAAGCTGTTTTCAAAGTGAAGGAATTCCCAAAGTCAGAAGCCGGAGTTAGAAATGTCGTTATACCTCAAAGCTGCGTATGGATCTTACAAAGACTGAGATGCATGACCGCTTTTTATGAATATATGTTTTACATGGACGGTCATAGATTGAACACAAATGCATTCCGAAATAGAATGTATACAGCATGCAAAAAATCTTCTTGCGTCAGAAAATCACCACATAAAATCAGGAAAACGTACGGAACAATACTTATGGATCACAGTATTGATAATCGTATGGTAATATCCCAGATGGGACATTCAAATATCAAATGTTCGGAAAATTTTTATCACAGAGATAGAAAAACACTTGCAAAAAAGCAAGAAATTATGGATAATATACCAGAACTTTTGATCATAAAAAATGGGAAATAACAGTCGAGGGAACACTTAGGGAACCAAAAGGAACACCCTAAAAGTCCCGGAAACCATTGATTTTATTGGAAAATTAGGGTTTTGAAAAAGGGTTCGATTCCCGTACTGGCTGCTCAAAAAACCTTGATTTTATGCGGGTTTGCGGACTTGCGTAAACCTTGAGGGAACACCTTAGGGAACACGAACAAACATTCGAATAATATGGAGGTTGAAAACTTGTATGTGAGATACAATAAAACCTCGAATCTAATCGCTAAAAAGCGATTATTTTTTTGCACTTTTTTACAGAATACAGTATAATGTATTCAAAAGAAAGGGTGATGATATGTTCCATACCGCATATGATGTGATGAGGGAGTACATGATTATAGGAGCTGAACTGGACGGGCCATACCAGATACCAATGCTGGATAGATATACCGAGCGTCCAGGTGAAGATACGGTTGACTTTAAAGATAGCTTTAGCCCAAAAATCAAGAACCATCGTAAGCTGACCGTGAACTTCTATATTCACGACTGTGAATTTGAGAAGATCTGGAATAACCCGGATAGATACTTAGAACATTTGAAATGCTTTCACAGTGTTATCGGACCGGACTTTTCTATGTCGGTAGGGGAGAACGGAATGCCATTTGCTATGAATATCTGGCAGAAGTACCGAAATCATGCATTGTCCCATTATCTCAGCATGAATGGGATTAAGGTTATCCCAAATGTGAGCATACCGCCGGAGTATTGCTATGACTGGATATTTGACGGAATTCCGAGAAGAAGTACTGTAGCTTGTTGCACGAATGGCAGAATTAAATCCAAAGCATCCAGAGAAGAATTTTGCATAGGCTTCAAAGAGATGGAAAGGCGCCTAGAACCGCTTCGAGTTATTGTTGTGGGAAAATTACCACCTGAGCTCAATACGGGCGTGGAAATCTTCAATTTCAAAGCCAGAAGCCAAAAGATAAAGGACAGGGAGGGAAAATATGGGATTCTCGACTGAAAGATATGTGAGAAAGAAATCAAAAACAAAGAAACAGGAAGAACGGGTAAAGAGATTAACTAAACAAGGTGCAGCAAATGTATCTCGAAAGAGGAAAGCGAACAAAGTTGACAACTTAAATAAATTAAAATAAGGCCGGAGCGTTCGGCCTTATTGTTACATTTCGTATAGAAAATATATTTTAGACATTTTTCACAGACCCAGAATGGATGCTATGGAATTATTTATGCAGAATAACGAAAATAAAATCTCAGAAAAAACAGGTCATTTTTCCTCATTCCGTTTTTTCGAGATTTTTAGACCGGTTTGCATAATTTTGCGCCATAAAAATATGCATAAAATAACTCAAAAATGTCAATTATGAGACTTTTCAGATCTTTTTAAATTCGGATGCATTTCGTAAAACCACTTGAGAAAAGGACCGAATAAATGTTCCTCGGCTTCTTTCCGTGCAGCGACGGCGTCCTCAATCTTGTCGTATCTACCAAGGTTGTAGTTTTTGCCCTGGAATCTTATTTGCGCGATCCACTTTTCCCTGTTTTTGTCCCAGCATACACCTTTTACCCCGGATTTGTTGCGCGTGGGCGTTTTTGCAGTAAGATTTCTGGCGTTAGTACCATTTACACAATATTCCCTTGTTCCTTGTGCAAGATTTTTGCCTTTTTCTGCGGATAGCTGGGAACGCAAACAACCGCAGCTTTTGACGCCGCCGCTCGAAAGGTCTTTTATACTAACTTCTTTTAGATTTCCGCAGTCGCATCGGCATAACCAGATTGTAGAATTGTTTTGAGCGGTTTTTGATGTAGGCTCTAAAGCGGTCAAATGTCCGAATTTTTGCCCTTTTATGTCAATGCGACTGAATTTGTGCGCATTTTTGACACACCCGCAACTGACAGTTTTGTCCTGATCTAACGTGGTTTTCCGCATCCATTTTTCTTTTTTGCACACAGGACAACGCACAAAAAGGTAAGTGCGGTTGTTTTCCCTCCTGCAGTCCAGCACACTAAAACCCTTGTACGTAGTTCCGACGAGATCGACGGCCTTTACATTTTTACGCCCAGTTTTTCCTGCACGCATTTATGCACCTCTTTTACATATATATAGACATAGTACACCCTAATGGGTGCGCCAGTCAAATTATTTTTGCTGTCAAAGTGCAAAAACCGTCTGTAAAATTCAGACGGTTAAAAAAACCGCTCCGCAGGTCGTGAACCTGTTGCCGGCCTGGATAGCCGGGAGAGTGGTACCGACTACGGAAAAATCACCGCTTTTTATAGCGGTGATAACCTGCTTTTGTGTGGTTTTTCTAATTTTGATTATTTTTTCGATCATTAATAGAACACCTCCCCGAACATAAATGAACCGTTATTTTTGAAACTTTCGTTCCAAGCTGCAACTACTTCTTTAGCTTCTTTTTTTGTGCTGCAAAGGTTCGCCGCTGTGATACCCTTTATTGCCAGTTTTGAAAGCAAGTTATCGTTTTCGGAAACTTTGACGGCGTAAGCATAGTTTTTCCCGCTCTCTGTCACCTGTACAGCGATATGGCTACTTTTCTTTTTCATGTCTTTTCTTTCTTCCCTCTACCCATGGGAGCCGGGTTATTAAAGGCGTTGCCGGGAATCGAACCCGGCGAGAACCGTTACGCCTGAAATTATATTTTTATATCTTCTGCAAAATCTGCGCCGGGGTTACTAGATTTTAATTGTTTGAACATATCAAAAGCCTTTTTTCTATCTTTTCCGGCGTATTTTATACATTTTGTCTGTTCTTCGTGACCGTCGTTTAAATTTACATCATAGAAAAATATGTAATAAAATACGTTTTCATGCCAGCGCTGTTGACGTTTTAATACAATTTTCTTTTTAACAGGCGAAGTTTTTACAAAATTATAACGTCGTGTCAATTCTGCCTGATATGCTTTTAACTGCAATATAGTTTCTTGCAGTTCGTCTATATCTTTTTGCGAGCGTTCAAAATATCTCAAAATTTCGTTTTCGGTGTGAAGGTGTTCCGGGTGCTGCTCATAAATTCCTATTTTTTTATTGCTTGTATCCTCTCTGTAATATCCATATTGTGAGAATAATTTTTTAAATAAAACGTCTTGTGAATGTTCACAGGCGCCCAATTTAGGACACCTGCAACAATATTTTACACAATTTTTGTTCATGCAATTTTCACCCCTTTCAAAGCTTCTGACGGGTCAGTTTTGAAAATAAAACTGTGCGTAAATCTGGAATAATAGCCGCCGATATTCTTGATCTGTGCAGATAATTCTTTGTAGTTCTCTCTGCTGAGAGTATCTAACCATTTGACAAGGTAAATTTTTTCGCCGGTTTTTGTGTGCTGGCTTTCCTGTACTGTATAAGGTTCTCCAGTTGTGCCGATCTTCTCAGATGTTTCTTTTTCAGTACTCTCTGTCGGCGCCGGGGATGTATTCTGTTTTTTAATTCTGACTGTTTTAGGAACATATTTGCAGTCCCTATAATCAACTTTACCGTCGTAGAAATTAACATCAAAATAATCAATCATGCCGTCACTGTCGTTATAATTGTATGATGATACAAAATCATTCACATCATCAATAACACTCTGAAAATACTCTGTAGGCACTCCGTAATATACTTTATTTTCTTCAAAAACTGTTTTTTCGTAGCATTTTAAAAGCTCGTCATCTGTCCAACTGTCAGCGGTAAAAATATCATTGTTATATAATTTTCTCCATACGCCCTGAATTTCATCACTGATGTTTTTATAAGTATGTTCTTTTCCGTCTGTGTCTTTATACGTGCATTCTTGCCAATAATTTTCCTTTAATTCTTCGGCTGTCTTATACATCCTTTCAGGAAATTCTAAAAGGTCAACGCTTAATGACTGGCACATACTCGCGTAATGTGTGCGAATACTAAATTTACAAGTTGGGTATTTTTCTTTCACATATCCTCTAACAATTTTTGCGATTTCTTTCAATGACAAATGACTATCATATCTGGAACCCTCCCAACCGTTATCAGTGTAGAACGTGCGACGGGTTCCGGTGGCTGTCTCTGTCTTTTCTTCTTCTGTCAGACTGTCAGCAGTTGCAGCACGATCTTTCCAGAGTGGGAACAAAATATCATATTCCACATTGATTTCTTTCATTGTGTCCAGGTCTCCGCCGTTGTCCGGGTGATTCTCTTTCAAAAGTTTCTTGTACTGCTCTTTTAAATCCTTATAGTTTTTTTACGTTTTTAAAATATTTGCTCATATTCTCTTACCTCTCTTTTTTTATTTTTTTTGAAATCCGGCGGTTGCGTTGGGGCTACGGCTGAACCGCCGCCGGGAGCGCTATTTGATTTTTGTGTCTGTCCAGAGATCAAGGATATTTCGAAAGCAACTTAATTCATCGACCAGAAAGCCGCCGTCATTAATATGGAATATTGCATAATCTCCATATTTTTCATTTATGTCCTGAACGTAATTATAAAATTCTTCGAAGCGTTCCAAGCGGTCAAAGTCGAGCGTATACCATTTGTGTTCTGCCGGAAGTTTCTTAATAAAATCTTCTGCGTTTGATGGATAGCTGAACAATCCAGCAACTGTTATTTTGCTTTTACGGTCGTCCTGCGTGGAACGGTCGATCATTGTAAACGCCGCCCAGTTTAAAAACTTTGTATAATCTTTCTTCATTTTGTTTTCCTCTCTTTCTCCCGACTCTGTGTCCGGGTTGCTTGTTCTCTGTTGATGGTTATATAATACTCTAAAATTCGATGTATGTCTATTGACATTATACACTAAAATATAAAGTATGGAAAAGCGTTGTTTTGTGCATATTGTACATTGAAATATAATGTATGAAAATGATATAATAATCTATATGATAAGGAGGGAAAACATGATTAAATATAAACGGAATATAATTGACATGATGACAAAAAAAGGAGTTACTACTTATATAATAAGAAAAAACAAGATATTTACGGAAAGCCAGTTACAGCAACTCCGCAGTGATCGCCTTGTAACGCAAGACACGCTTGATAAGTTATGTACTATATTAGAGTGCCAGCCTGGTTATTTACTAG
>ERZ1034865.973-NODE-973-length-14488-cov-4.277628_pt1 | contig 14488 bp, 9 predicted proteins | sample MGYA00520632_ERZ1034865 | MGnify/ENA primary metagenome ERZ1034865 (study PRJEB33766, sample SAMN09781738) | gut metagenome | biome: gut microbiome | host: Homo sapiens | place: Madagascar | study: EMG produced TPA metagenomics assembly of the PRJNA485056 data set...
GCCTTGCACTCCCCCGCCGGGCAGGTCTTCTTGCCGATGTGGGCAGAGATCTCGGCCTCGAAGAGGTCGAGGAAGGCCATGACGGTCCTGGCCATAACGCGGCCCTGCTCGCAGAGGCACTGGCTCTGCATGACGGGGCAGAGGTCACGCAGAAGCGCCAGGTCGGAGGGCTTGCCCTTCTTGCGGCAGACGTCCGCCACGATGGTGGCGATCTGGTGGCTGCCCTCGTGGCCAAAGACGCAGCGGCCGCAGGTCTCGTGGCGGTAGAGCTGGCAAATCTCGTTCAGCGCGTTGGCCATGCAGTTCTTGGCCGTGTAGACGCGCACGTAGTCGCTGGCGAGCTCGATCGTGGCCTCGGCGTCGGCGGCTGAGGTCAGCGTGCCGGCGGGATAGCCGACGTAGACGGCCTTGGGCTCCTCGGCACCGGCGGCGGCTACGAGCTCGGCCACCGTGGCGGTGGCGCCCAAGCAGACGGGCTCGGAGGCACCCTCGAGCCAGACCCAGCGGCCGCCCTCGTCCGCCAGCAGGGCGCTGCCCTCGATGACGGAGTCGGCGCCCTCGCCGTTGGCGCAGGATGGGATGGGCTTCTCGCCGGAGAGGACCTTGGCGGCAGCGGACGGGTTGGCGTAGACGAAGCCGAGCTCGGGGTTGCACTCCACCACGCGGACGGAGTCGCCCAGCGCGTCGGACAGACGTGCCGCGAGCTCGTGGCCGGCCGGAAGAAGCACGGCCTTAGCGCCGGAGTCGGCGATTCTTGAGACGGAAGCGTCAAAGTCCCTGGCCAGGAGCCAGAGCGCGACGGGAGCCTGCCTGTGGGCAGGCATGAGGTTGACGATGGTCATGTTCTTAGCTCCTTTCCTAGTACTCGTTCCAGAGGCGCGGGGAGGTGAGGGTGAGGCGCAGGTCGCACTGCAGGCAGCGGCTAGCCTCGCAGGTGGCCTCCTGCTCGGTGTAGGGGCACTCGAAGACGTCGAAGTCGTGCTTGCGCTCCTCGGCGTCGCGGAACTGCGGCTGCACGGCCTCGCCGTAGAAGCCCTCCGGCGCTCGGCCGATGTGCTGGCAGGGAGCCTCGTGCTCGGTGAGCTCGCCGTCGATGTCGCCGTCTCCACCCAGGGCGCGGTCGATGGCGGAGGCGCACTCGCGGCCCGCGGCGATGGCGGCGATGACGGACTTGGTGCCGGTCACGCAGTCGCCGGCCGCCCAGACGCCCTCGACGCTGGTCTTGCCCTCGGCGTCGGCCACGATGTAGGGGCCGTGCGTGAGCTCGAAGCCCATGTCGGCGGTGCCCTCGGGCTTCTGACCCACGGCAAAGATGACGCGGTCGACGTCGATGGTCATCTCGCCGCCGTCGAGAAGCTCGGTCACGGCGCGGTGGTTCTCGTCAAAGTAGAAGCGCTCGATCTTGTGGATGGTCATGGAGCCGACCTTGCCCGAGCCCTCGGCGCTCTCGTTGATGCTCGTGAAGGCGTAGGCGTCGTGCAGGACCACGCCCTCCTCTGCGGCCTCGGCGCGCTCCTCGGGAGTGGAGGTCATAACGGCCTCGGCCTCCAGGCAGGCCATGTCCACGGAGGCGGCGCCCAGGCGCACGGCGGTGCGGGCGCAGTCGTAGGCCACGTTGCCGCCGCCCAGGACCATGACGCGCAGGCCCGTGAGGTCCTCGGCCTCGCCCTTGCGGGCGGCCTTCAGGAAGTCGGTGTTGCGGACGACGCCCTCAAGGTCGTGGCCCTTCATGGGCAGCACGGTGCCGTCGTGGGTGCCGATGGTCACCAGCACGGCGTCGAAGCCCTCGGACAGGAGCGCCTTGGGGTCGGCGACGCGAGTCCCGCAGGCAAGCTCGATGCGAGGCTCGGGGTCGCTGGCCTGGGAGATCTCCAGGATGGTTGCCACCTCGGCGTCGACGGTCTCGTCGGGCAGGCGGTAAGCCGGGATGCCGTAGCGCATCTGGCCGCCGACCTTCTCGTTTGCCTCGAAGACCTTGACCTGGTGGCCCTTCTCGGCACAATAGAGGGCCGCGGTGAGGCCGGCGGGGCCAGCGCCCACGACGGCGACGCGCTTGCCGGTGAGAGGCTCGTGGCGGACGTTGGCCTTCCAGGTGCCCTCGTCGCGGACGGCGGCGGCGCGCTTCAGGCGGCAGACGGAGACCGGCGTGCCGTTGAGGCCGTTGCGCTTGCAGGCGCCCTGGCAGTTGTGGACGCAGATGTCGCCCAGGCTCTCGGGGAAGGGCACCTTCTCGCGGACGACGGCCGCGGCCTGGGTGTACTCGCCGTTGCGGATGTGGCGCAGGTAGCGCGGGATGTCCACGTGCGCGGGGCAGCCGGAGCGGCAGGGAACCACGTTGTCGGCGTAGGACTTGTTCTCGTCAAGCATGTTGAGGGTGTCCACGATGGAGCCCGTCGGGCACACCTCGATGCAGGCTCCGCAGAAGCGGCAGCCGGCCTGCTGCAGGCTCACGGAGCCGTCGGTGCCGATGCGGATGCCCTCCTCGGTGTGCTGGTAGTCGAGCACGCCGACGCCGCGCAGCTCGCGGCAGGCGCGCACGCAGCGGCCGCAGCGGATGCAGCGGGTGAACATGTGGGTGATGAGCGGGTTCTTGTCGTCGGTGGCAACCGGGCGGCTCTTGACGCGCCAGCGGGTGGGAGACACGCCCATGTACTGGTACATGGACTGTAGCTCGCACTTGCCGTACTTGGGGCAGCCGGTGCAGTCGGTGGGGTGCGTGGCCAGGATGAGCTCCATGGCCATCTTGCGCACGCGCTCGGCGGCCTCGCCGGTGGTGTTCACGACCATTCCCTCGGCCACGGGCGTCTTGCAGGCGCAGACCGGGCCCTCGGTTCCCTCGACCTCGACCATGCACAGGCGGCAGCCGCCCACGGCCTCCAGGTCGGGGTGCTTGCACAGGTGCGGGATGTAGATGCCGGCGTCAAGGGCGGCCTCGAGGACGTTTTGTCCCTCGGCGGCCTCGACCTCGGTCCCGTTGATAGAAAGCTTCATGCGTTTCCCCTCGAAACGTATTCCAACGTGCCAAAAGAGGCGCCCGGGAAACCCCTCCCCCGGGCGCCTCAAGAAAGGCAGGTCACGCGGCGAGAAGATCTTCTCGCCAGCGCTGGTCAGGCCACTTCAGGCCTAGGACCACTCCTCGTCGCCCGCGTCCTCGAAGCAGGAGGCAGCCGCGTTCTCGCCGGCGATGCGGCCGGAGTTGAGGCAGAAGCCCATGGTGTTGCCCGGGATGCAGTAGTTGTAGGAGTCGCCGTAGATGGTGCAGGCGTCGGTGCCCACGCAGTAGAGGCCGGGGATGACCTCGTAGTCGTCGGTCATGACCTCCATCTTGTGGTTGATGAGCACGCCGCCCAGGGTGCCGTAGGCGCCGCAGTACTGCTTGCAGCAGTAGAAGGGGCCCTTCTCCAGCGGGCGCATGAACTCGCGCTCCTTCTCGAAGATGTCGTCCCAGCCGTTGTCGCACATCTCGTTGTACTCGTCGACGTTGGCAAGAAGCCCCTCGACGTCGATGCCGGCCTTCTCGGCGAGCTCCTCGAGGGTGTCGGCCTGGCAGATGGCGGGGTAGCCGGCCTCCAGGTCACGGTTCCACTGCTCCTCGAAGCCCTCGTAGAGGTCGTGCGGGTGGACGTGGGAGACGATGTCCGGGCCGTCCTTCTTCCAGTGCTTGAGCATGCGGGAGTCGAAGATGGCGTAGGCGACCTTGCCGGGCAGGTGGTTGATGGCGTTGCCGACGAAGGTGGTGTTGTAGATCTCGTCCTCGGGCATGAAGCGCTCGCCGAGGCGGTTGCACCAGTAGCAGGGCTGGCGGAAGGCGCCCTCGACGTAGAAGTGGTTCATGTTGTCGGGAATCTGGTACATGAGCTCCATGGTGACGGGGGTGTGGCCCGCGCCGGCCTCGTGGCACATGTTGATGCCGTCGCCGTCCATGCCGGGGATGGCAAAGCTGAAGAGGTCCTTGCCCCACTCGAAGCCGAGCTTCTCCTTGATGAGCTTGGCATTGTGGCCAAAGCCGCCGGTGGCGACGATGACGGACTTGCAGGAGATCTGGTACTCCTCGCCGTCCTTGTCCTTGGCGGTGACGCCGCAGACGGCGCCGTCCTCGCCCTTGACCAGGCCGGTGGCGGGGCACTCGAGCATGAACTCGACGCCCAGCTCCTGGGCGCGCTCGGTCATGCGCTTGGTCATCGTGGTGGCAGCGCGCGGGCCGGGCTCGGAGCCGTCCTCGGGCTGGACGACGTGCCAGGTGTACTCGCCGTCGGAGTAGCCGCGGGTGCGCTCGCGGGCGCGGAAGGCGGGACGCACGGAGTTGAAGACCACGCCCATGTCCTGCAGCCAGGCGATGGTGTCGCCGGACTTGAAGTAGTAGTCGCGGACCAGGCGGGCGTCCACCTGGTAGTGCGTGTAGAACATGTGGCGACGGAAGAGCTCGCCGGGGGTGACCTCGATCATGGAGCCCTTCTGGACCGGGGAGCCGGCCGCGGCCGGGCCCATGCCCATGTTGGCGGCGCCACCGGTGTTGGACGCCTTCTCCAGGGTGATGACGCGGGCGCCGCCCTCGGCGGCAGCCACGGACGCGGCCAGGCCGGAGAGGCCTGCGGCAACGACGACGACGTCAGTCTCAAGCTGCTTCATGCGAATCCTCCTTGTTAGATGCGCTTCTCGCAACCAAACTTCAATCTGAAGACACGAGTACACCTTCGCGCTTGGCGGCCCTCCGTTCCATGTGCGCGCGCACCGACCTCGCGGGCGCCCGCGGGTGGGCTTTGTGCAATCAGACATGGAGCGCGTGGCGCGGGCGTGAGCACCCGGGCGGACCCGGGCATGGGAGCGGCCCCGCCCGCGGGATGCGGACGGGGCCGGCATGGCCTTGCGGCTGGATGGGGCTTCTTGCCTAGCGCTCGGGGGTGGTGGCGGAGATGGCCTCCTTGTAGAAGTTGACGCGGTCCTTGTAGGCCTGGGTCTTCTTCATCTCGGCGAGCTTGCCCTCGTTCTCCTGGATGTCCTTGCCGTGGATCTCCTTGCCGGAGATGATGTCGTGGGCCTTGTGCAGGTCCTCGTCCTTGTAGGTGACGTGGACGCCGTTCTCGTCGACGGACAGCTCGCCCTCGAGGCCGCAGACGCAGCAGATGGCGCGGTTCTCGCCGGGAACCATATAGAAGTCGTTGCAGTTGCAGTGCGGGCAGATGCCCTTCTCGCCCTGGTACTCAACGCTCTCGTAGGGCTGCTTGCCGGAGGCGCAGTTCTCCTGGATCTGCTTGGCGGCGGCGGCCAGGTTCTGGCCGATCTTGGTGGCACGGTCGATGAGGGCGTCGTCCATCAGGGCCGTCTTGGACCAGGGCACCCACTCGTTGTCGATGACCTTCCAGCTGGGGGTCATGGCCTGGAGCTGATGCTCGGACTGAACGTGCGTGCCCCAGTCGGAGCCGCCGATGCCGATGTAGGAGACGGCCTTGGGGCTCATGATGGCCGGGTCGGGGACCACGACGCCCTGGGCGGCAGGACCACCCTCGGCGAGGCGACCCTTGGCGATCTGCGTGGAGATGAAGTTGTTGCCGGTGTCCATGCGGGGCCCGAAGCGGTCCATGATGGTGTGGAACAGGCCGGAGGCGCCGGTCTCGAAGATCGGGTCGACCATGACGACGCCGTCGGCGTTAAACATCTCGAAGGCGAGCCAGTCAAAGTCGTCCTTGTGGATGCACATGTTCTTGGTGCCGCTCATGAGCATCTTGACGCAGGTGATGCAGCCGGTGCAGTGCTTGATGTCGAGGTCCATCGCGCGGATGAACTCGACCTCGCAGCCAGCCTCCTTGGCGGCCAGAAGCACAGCCTTGCAGATGGTGTCGTTGTTGCCGTTCTTGGTGCCAAACGAGACGCCCACGATCTTGGTCATGGCGACCCCTTTCCTCTCCATGCACAAACGGTGTGCGGCGCACCTCCCAGGGCGGGCCGCCTTTTCACGGAAAAGCGTAGGGCCAAAGCCGTTAGGCAAACGCATAGAGAACCGGGTCAAGCCGAGACGGGCCGTTGTGCTGAATGACAACGGGCGATGCGGATGGGCCGGTTGGGGGCCGGCGGATGAAATGAGAAAAAGGGACTGTCCCTTTTTCTCACGGCCCGTCAGCTTCCGAGGCCCTCCAGGATGGACGTGGAGAAGGACGTGGCCAGGCGGTCGTCTCCGTCCTTGAGGTCGATGAAGAAGAGCTCGCGGACCTTGTTCACGCGGTAGAAGTACGTGTTGCGGTGGACGCTCAGGGCGCTTGCCGCGTCGGCGGGGCTGCCGGGGAAGCGCACGGACATGACCGCGGTCTTGAGGTAGTCGGTGCCGTGCTCGCGGTCGTAGTCGGCCATGGCCACCACGCGCTTGTCGAGCATGCGCTCCAGGCGGTCAGAGCGCTCCGGGGCGCAGGCCAGGACGGCGAAGCGGTTCTCCCAGAAGTAGACCACGCGACCGGCCACGCGGGAGGCGCAGGCCGAGGCGAGGTCGGTCGCCTGGGCGAGGTGCCCCGGCGCCAGGGCGAGGTCGCGCAGGGGCTCGGCCACGAAGGCGCGCAGGTCGTTGTTATCCAGGGCGCTCGTGAGCTGCGTGTTTCCGGAGAGCCTGCGGGCGGCGCGGGCGTAGTCGTCGTAGCCCACGCACTCGTTCCTGCCGATGGGCGCCAGCACCACCAGGCAGTCCTCGCGGGCGCACCACAGGCAGTCGCGGAAGGCGCGCGCCACGATGCCGCCGACCCGGCCGTAGTAGTCCTTGCCCGCGCCGCGCTGGCCGACGACGGCCATCATGGCGTACGAGACGTCCAGCGGAAGGCCCGTCAGGGCGAGCTGCGCGCGCATGGTGGGCTCGTTGGCAAAGGAGCCGGCCACGAGGTCCTCCAGGACCGACGAGCCAAACCCCACGCGCTCCCCCGCCGCGCCAAGGCGGTCAATCATGATGCCGGCAAGCTGGCCCGCGTAGTCAACGAGCTCCAGGTCAAAGCCGGTGATGGGGCGCTCTGCCTCCATGACATCGTAGCGGCCCATCTCCAGGTGGTGGTAGTAGATGATGGAGGTCACCCAGTGCCTGCCGTAGCGCGACGTGCCCGAGAGCAGGGAGTGCCGGGCGTGCCGGACGGCCTCGATCATGCCGTCCGCCTCGAGCTCGGAGTTCACGCCCTCGGACACGTAGCCGCAGGAGAGGACCTCCTGCACGTCGGGGGCGTCGGCGGGAAACTCGCCGGCGGTGGCAAGCAGCCGCATGTCGGCGTTGGTGATGATGACGGGGTTTCCCAGCACGGCCGAGGAGCGCCGCGCGAACTGCGCCAGGTCGTAGGAGGCGAGGAAGGCCTCGAACATCTTCTCGCGCCTGACCTCGAGGATGGCCGCGCCGGCGGGAAGGTCCAGGAAGGTGGCGCGGAAGTCCCCGTAGGAGTAGGGGTGGCTCACCACCACGGCGTCCGCCGAGCACGAGAAGCCCTCGGGGAGCCCTTCCTGGGTGTGGACGAGAAGGACCTGCCCCTCGCCGGCCTTGACGTGCTCCTCAAGGTAGCTCTCGAGGCTGCACAGGCGCAGGAGCTTTGCCTCCGGCGGGACGTTCTTCTCGTACTCGGGCACGGCGATGACGTCCTCGTCCAGAAGCTCGTCTCTGCCGACGCAGAGCGGCGTGCAGCGCAGCTCGTTAAGGACGGTCCTCAGCTTCATGTCAAATCCCCCCAGGCTCTTTTGGAATCATCATAACGCGCGCGTTCCTCCTTTTGGCAAGGGGAGGCGGGCCGGCCCTTGTACGGCGTACCACGCACGCACGGGCGGACGCGGGAAAGTTTGTCATCCAGTCCAATGACCTTCTCGCCGCAAAATCGGACACTTCTCCATGACCAGGGCGCGGCCTCGAGGAGGCGCGTCAAGAACATCCGAGAGGAGAGCGCATGGCTGAGAGGCAGCCGGGCATCACCAAGAAGATGACCTTCGGCGGCGAGGAGTTCGAGGTCCCCTTCGCCAAGGGCAACCCGGGCAAGTCCCGCGAGGAGCTGGACGAGATCAAGCGCAAGCTGCAGGAGGACCCCGAGGCCGGCGACGGCGAGATGGTGGCCACCATGGGCTTCTGCGCCAAGTACAACCCCCACACCTACATGACCGAGATTCCGGGCGTCATGTGCGAGCGCGACGTGGCCTGCGTCCTTCGTGACGGCACCACCATCTACGCCGACATCTACCGCCCCGCCAACACGACGGAGAAGGTGCCCGTCATCTGCGTCTTTGCCCCCTTCGGCAAGAACCCCTCCGAGGGCATGGACTCCTGGCAGCTCATGGGCGTGCCGCCCAAGACGGTCTCCCAGTACGCCAAGTTCGAGGCCCCCGACCCCGGCTACTGGTGCCACTACGGCTACGCCGTGGCCAACGTGGACCCGCGCGGCGTCGGCAACTCCGAGGGCGACGTCTACCTCTGGGGCTCCCAGGACGCCCAGGACGGCTATGACTTCATCGAGTGGGTGACGGCCCAGGAGTGGTGCAACGGTCGCGCCACCATGATCGGCAACTCCGGCGTCTGCATGGCCCACTGGCGCATCGCCGCCACCAGGCCTCCCCACCTCGCCTGCCTCGCCGCCTGGGAGGGCCAGGGCGACCTCTACCGCGAGTCCTACTTCTGCGGCGGCATCCCCAACCCCGACTACGAGACCCACATCATCCAGGCCCTCGCCGTCAACAACTACATCGAGGACACCCCGGCGATGGTGGCCAAGTACCCGCTCATGAACGCGTACTACAAGGACAAGATCGTCGACTGGAACAAGATCCGCATCCCCACGTACGTCACCGCCGGCTGGGTCCACCACCACCTGCGCGGCGCCTTCGAGGGCTTCCGCCGCATCCGCACCCCCAAGAAGTGGATGCGCGCCCACCGCGACTTCGAGTGGCCCGACAGCTACAAGCCCGAGAACCTCGACGACATCCGCCGCTTCTTCGACCGCTACTGCAAGGAGATCCACAACGGCTGGGAGATGACCCCGCGCGTCCGCCTGGACGTCATGGACGGCTATGACTACGACTACGCCAGCCGTCGCGCCGAGGAGACCTTCCCGCTCAAGCGCACCGAGTACAAGAAGCTGTACCTGGACGCCGAGAACCACGCGGCCGGCTTCGAGGAGTACGCCAACGAGTCCGAGGTCACCTACGACCCCAAGACCGAGACCACGACGTTCACCTACCAGTTCACCGAGGACACCGAGATCACCGGCTACATGAAGCTGCACCTCAACGTCGAGTGCCGCGGCTACGACAACATGGACCTCTTCCCCTGGGTCATCAAGCTGGACAAGGACGGCAACTACGTGCCCATCCGCGTCATGGGCGCCCCCTTCCGCGGCGCGTGGGGGTTCCTGCGCTGCAGCCACCGCGACCTCGACCCCAAGTACGCCAGCGACTTCCAGCCCGTGCACTCCCACGAGAAGGAGGAGCGCATGCAGCCGGGCGAGATCGTCCCGGTGGACGTGGAGATGTACCCGCACTCCCGCTTCTGGCATAAGGGCGAGAAGCTCCAGGTCGTCATTGCCGGTCGCTTCATCAAGACCGAGTGGTTCCACGACAACGACATGAACCACGCCACCGACAACGGCGACGGCATCCACGTCATCCACACCGGCGGCGAGCACCAGTCCTACCTGCAGATTCCCGTCGTTCCCCCCAAGTACCAGGTGGGCGACTACATCTGGCACGGCGACGAGAACAAGTAGTTCCACCAGCCATTGCAAGGCCCGTGCCGTTGGGACCGTCCCCAACGGCACAGCCGCGAGAAGAACGAACAAAGGAGCATTGACATGAACGATTTCCAGGAAGAGGTCGTCGAGATCCTCAAGAACAAGGCCGCCGACATCTTTGGCGTCGACCCCTCCACCCTCTCCGAGGCCACCAGCTTCGTCGAGGACCTGCACTGCAAGTCCGTCAACATCGTGCAGTTTGCCTCTGCCCTCGAGGACGAGTACGAGGTCGAGGTCCCCTACATGCAGCTGAACAAGTGCGCCACCTTCGCCGACGCCGCCAAGTTCGTGGACGACGCCCTCTCCATGTAGTTGCCCCAGGGCCCGCAACCAGGCACTTCTCGCCTGACTGCGGGCTCTCTTTCTATAGAAAGGACCCAACAGATGAACCTCATCCAGAAGCTCACCGAGGAGGCCAAGGCCGCCCCCGCCCGCCGCGTGGCCATGCCCGAGTGCGAGGCGGTCAAGACCCTGCAGGCCGCCCGCCGCGTGGCCGACGACGGCATCGGCACGCCGGTGCTGGTCTCCCCCGCCGACGTCATCTCCGCCACCGCCGAGGAGGCCGGCGTCTCTCTGGAGGGCATGGAGGTCGTGGACACCACCGACGCCGACGCCCTCGAGGAGCGCGCCGCCCGCTTCATGGCCGCGGGCCAGCGCATGCTGAGCGACAAGGGCATCCGCCGCAAGATGAAGATGCCCATGTGGTACGCCATGGTCATGGAGGAGCTCGGCGAGGTCGACTGCACCTTCTGCGGCCACACCAACACTACCGGCGACGTGCTCATGTGCGCCCAGATGACCATCGGCCTGGCCGAGGGCGTGGACGTGCCCTCCATCCTGGCCCTGGTGGACACCCCGGGCTTCGAGGGCCCCGAGGGCAGCGTCATCTGCTTCACCGACTGCGGCCTCAACCCCGAGCCCAACGCCTCCGAGCTGGCCTCCATCGCCATCAGCGCCGCCGACGGCGTGCGCTCCATCATGGGCTGGGAGCCGCGCGTGGGCTTCCTGTCCTTCTCCACCGACGGCTCCGGCGCCGGACAGAGCGTCGATCGCGTGGACGAGGCCATCAAGCTCGTGCACGAGAGGCGCCCCGAGCTGGCCGCCGACGGCGAGTTCCAGCTCGACGCCGCCATCGACCCTGCCGTGGCCGCCAAGAAGGTCGGCCGCGAGTCTGACGTCGCCGGCCGCGCCAACGTGCTGGTCTTCCCAGACCTCAACGCCGCCAACATCGCCGTGAAGCTCATCCAGCGCTTTGCCAAGGGCGCGGCCTACGGCCACACGCTCAACGGCTTCAAGCGCCCCGTGGCCGACTCCAGCCGCGGCGCCACCGTCGAGGAGATCGTGGGCGACATCGCGATGCTCGTCCTCTCCGCCCGCTAGCGCTTCTCGCCCAGATGCCGCACGGCATCACGCACTCCATCAGAAAGGAAACCATGGGATACAAGGTCCTCACGCTCTCCCCCGGCTCCACCTCCACCAAGGTGGCCGTCTTCGACGGCACCGAGGCGCTCTTCCGCCTGAACGTCACCCACCCCGCAGAGGAGCTCGCCCGCTTTGACTCCGCCGCGGACCAGTTTGACTACCGCCGCCAGACCATCCTCGACGCCCTTGCCGAGCAGGGCATCAGGCTCGAGGACATCGACGCCTTCAGCGGCTACTGCGGCGCCATGGGCCCCACCGTGGGCGGCATCTTTGCCATCGACGACACCGTCTGCGAGCACGTCATGAACGCCGGCGTCAACCACCCCGCCATCCTGGGCGCCCCGCTGCTGCACGCCTTTGCCCAGGCCACCGGAAAGCCCGCCTACGCCGTCAACCAGCCCGACACCGACGAGCTCGCCGACGTGGCGCGCATCACCGGCTGGCCCGGCGTCTACCGCAAGAGCCACGTCCACTGCCTCAACCAGAAGGAGTGCGCCATCCGCTGCGCCGCCGAGCTGGGCATGGGCTACGAGGAGGGCAACTTCATCGTGGCCCACGTGGGCGGCGGCCTCTCCGTGGCCTGCCACGAGCACGGCCGCATGGTGGACACCAACGACGTCCTCGAGGGCGCCGGCCCCTTCGCGCCCAACCGCTCCGGCGACGTGCCGGCCAAGCCCGTCGTGAAGATGGCCTTCTCCGAGGGCGCCAGCAAGAAGCAGATGGACGGCGTCGTGGGCAAGACCGGCGGCCTCCTGGGCCTGCTCGGCACCGATGACGCCCGCCAGATCATCGAGCGCATCGAGAACGGCGACGAGTGGGCCGCAACCGTCTACGACGCCATGGCCTACCAGGTTGCCAAGTACGTGGCCGGCTTTGCCGCCGTCGTCCGCGGCAAGGTGGACGGCATCGTGCTGACCGGCGGCGTCTCCCACGACCCGCGCTTTGTCTCCTACGTGACCGAGCGCGTGGGCTGGATCGCCCCCGTCAAGGTCTACGCCGGCGACTTCGAGATGGACGCGCTCGCCGCGGGCGCCATCCGCGCCCTCGACGGCAGGGAGCAGGTCATGACCTACACGGGCGAGCCCAGCTGGAAGGGCTTTGCCTGCGAGGGCGCCCTGCCCGACGTGGAGGGCTAGGCAAGAAGCGCTTCTCGCCAGCAAAAGGTGGCAGAGGGACCGCCCACCTGTCGCCTTTGTCACGTGACACAAGCGACCCTGCGGGGCCGAGGCCGGATTTGGTGACGCCAGACAGTGCCTCGGCCCCTCTTTGGCACCACACTTGACCTGCAGCGGCACAAGATGCCGTGGAAACCCGCGCACCACCGGAGGAAACCCGTGACCCAAACCCAGACCAAGACCCAGAAGGCAGGCGGCTTCCACTACGCCTACGCCATCGTTGCGGCGTGCGTCGCCATGACGTGCCTGCCCTGCGCGCTCGTGCTCTCCTGCGCCGGCATCTTCTTCACGCCCGTCTCCAGCTTCTTTGGCGTCCCCAAGGCCACGTTCACGCTGTACTTCTCCATCGTGAACCTCGCCATGATGGTGACCCTGCCCATCTGGGGCAAGGTCATGTCCAAGACCGACCTGCGCGTCTCGCTCTCCGTGGCCGCGGTGCTGTGCGGCGCCGGCCTTCTGGGCATGAGCGCCTGCCAGGCCATGTGGCAGTTCTACGTCTGCGGCGCCGTCCTGGGCGCCGGCGTGGCCCCCTTCATCTACCTGGCCATCCCCACGCTCATCAACGCCTGGTGCGTCAAGCGCGTCGGCTTCTTCGTGGGCCTGTGCATGGCGTTCACCGGCATCGGCGGCGTGATCTTCAACCCCGTGGGGACCGCCCTCATCAACTCCGGCGCCGAGGGCTGGCGCACGGCGTACCTGGTCTTTGGCGTCATCGTCCTGATGGGCACCCTGCCCTTCACCTTGTTGGTGGTACGCAACCGCCCCGCCGACAAGGGGCTTTCCCCCTACGGCGCCGACGAGGCCGACGCCCCTTCCGGCGAGAAGGACGCCGAAGCTGCCGCGCCCGCCCAGGCCGGCATGAGCGCTCCCGAGGCCATGAGGACCCCGGCCTTCTTAGCCCTGGCGGCCTTCTGCGGCGTCATCACGCTCAATCAGACCATCTACCAGTTCCTGCCCAGCTACGCGCAGTCCTTCGGCGACTCCCTGCCCGCCGTGGCCGCCGCCTCCGGCGTGGTTGCCAGCGCCGCCATGGCTGGCCAGGCCGTGGGCAAGGTCCTGCTGGGCGCCATCAACGACAAGTCCGTCCACCTGGGCGTCTTCCTGGGCATTGGCGCCGGTGCCGTGGGCGTGACCGTGATGTGGCTCGTGCCCGGCGTGTTGCCGCTGCTGCTTGCGGGCGCCTTCCTCTTTGGCGTGGTCTACGCCATGACCACCGTCCAGACCCCGCTTCTGGTGAGGACCGTCTTCGGCAGCGCGGACTACGCCAACATCTACTCCCGCGTGAGCATGGTGGGCTCCCTCATGGGCACCGTCGCGGCCGTCTTCTGGGGCTTTGTCTGCGACTCCGCCGGCGGCTACCCGCTGATGTTCGTCCTGGGCTACGTCTGCATGGCCGTCTGCCTGGTGCTGGCGCTCTTCTCGCTGCGCTGGAAGGCGTGCCGGGAGGCCTAGGCGCCCCGCTCCGCCAGATCAACCCATCGGGCCAACCCCTCACACACGGCCCGTCCCTCTCCTCGCCCCGGCGCGCCCCCGCACGCCGGGGCACTCTTGTGCGGGGGGCCGTGCACGCTGTCGGAGGGGCGCCACTCACCCCCGCCCCAAAGGCACACAATGGATTAACCGTATTAATTTCTTTATGCCCAGATCTGATATCAATCCCTTTACGCCACGCTAACCAGGCATTTCTCGCCAGCCAGGGACCAGACGGCGAGAAATTCACACGTGAAGCATCAAAGATTCAATACGGACAAGCTCAGCTACGCGCCGCTAGGCGTTGCGACGGCCTCCCCTGCGGGGACGTGCGGGAGGCAGGCCGCGGGTGATGACGGCGCGGAAGTCGGGCGAGTCCGGGCTCCAGACGCCGTTGGGCACGAGGTGGATGGTGCCCTCCCAGCCCGGCACGATGCTGTGGTGCCACTCGTGGCCGCGGTCGCCCTCGGCAAAGTCGGCGGCGGCGAGAAACCCGTCCAGATCCCCCTTGCCAAACGGCACGCCGTGGTGGCCCGTCCAGAACTCGCAGAAGTCCAGCCCCGCCATCTTGGAGAGCGTCTGCCGCCAGTCGTCCAGCGTGAGGCTCTCCTCAAAGCAGAGGCACATCACGGGCGTCACGGCGTCGCCGGAAAGCAGGAGCCCGGCGTCGCGCACGAGGTAGCCCACGCTGCCCAC
>ERZ1034865.981-NODE-981-length-14376-cov-9.638852_pt1 | contig 14376 bp, 9 predicted proteins | sample MGYA00520632_ERZ1034865 | MGnify/ENA primary metagenome ERZ1034865 (study PRJEB33766, sample SAMN09781738) | gut metagenome | biome: gut microbiome | host: Homo sapiens | place: Madagascar | study: EMG produced TPA metagenomics assembly of the PRJNA485056 data set...
ATCTCACGGTCGGGCACGGTGAAAGGCTTGAAGGTCTTTCCGCCCTGTGCCACCTCTTTCAACAGAACCTGATCCTTGAGATCGTAGAAGGTAATCTGTCCGGTAGCCTCGTTCAATACGGCACGCATGGCAGCGGTGGTGATGATGAGGTCATCGCCCTGCTCCTCCACCTTGTAATTTGCCTTGCCCTTCTGAGGCACGATGATGAGACTCTGCTTGTTGCGGAAGTTCTGCTCCGCAGTAGCCTGCACACGGATAATGCGGTCGCTGACCACCTGGAGGCGGATTTGCGACGGACCATAGTTCTGATGCTGTTTCAACTGTACGGTAAGGTAATTACCTTTCTGTACGAAGCCAGCAGCCTGGGCACCTGTGGCGCTCAAGAACAATACTGCTGATACGAATAACGATTTAGTCAGTTTCATACTTGATATTATTTAGTTTTATTTATTGATTCTTGCTTATTCTTTGCTGCGGTTATTAAATTCTGCTGCAAAAATACATTTTTTTATTGGTAATCAAGTTCTGATATGTAAACAAAGAGGGTATAAAATGTTTCCTACTTCATTTTATACCCTCTTGTTATCAAAAAAAACAGGATTTAACTCCTAGACAGGTTCCCCATTCATCCGTTTCCGGTACTGCGAAGGTGTTACGCCATAGGCATCCTGGAAGTACTTGGAGAAATAGCGTGGATTGTTGAATCCCACCTTATAGGCAATCTCGCTTACGTTCAGATCTCCCTGGCGCATCAGTTCCTCAGCATATCTGATACGCATGGAGCGGAGATATTCTGAAGGCGTGATGCCCTTGAGCGAGATGAGTTTCTTATATAATTGTACGCGCGAGATGCCGAGATGTTCGCTGATAGACTCCACCGAGGTATCCGGATCGCACATATTCTCCTGCAGATAGGTGTTGAGCTGGTCGAGGAAGCGCTGGTCGGAGGCACTCAATACAAACCGTCCATTGTTGAGCTGCTTCTCCTTCATCGGTTCATCCTTGCGCTGCGGCATAGCTCCCCCCGAACGCTTCACGAGATTCAGGAGATTGCGGAGCCGGAGGTTGAGCATATCGATATTGAATGGTTTGGTGATGTATTCATCAGCCCCGCTCGCCAGTCCCTCCTTGCGATGCTCATCGGCAAGACGGGCTGTGAGCATGACGAAAGGAATGGAAGCCGTCTCGTCATTCTCCTTCACCTGTCGGCAGAGTTCGTTGCCATCCATCACAGGCATCATCACATCGCTGAGGATAAGGTCAGGCCGCTGTTCTATGATCTTATCCCAGGCATCCTTGCCGTTCACCGCCTCTACCACCTGGTAGTCGGAGAGGAGTTCGCGCATGAACTCCCGGAAGTCATCACTGTCATCTACCAGCAGCAAGACCGGTTTCTGCGATGCCAGTTGGCTATCCTTTGCCTGAGGTGCCTCATAGCCCATTCCATAGAGTGCATCATCATCCTCTGTAGCACTGGCATTCGCCGTCTTATCCTCTGGAATAGGCAGCTCTACCACAAACACGGAACCGCCGCCCGCATTGTCGCGCACCACGACATTACCCCCATGCAAGGCAGCAAACTTCTTGACGAGATTCAATCCGATGCCACTGCCGCCGGCTGGCTGCATCTCCGTACCGTTGATCTGATAGAAGCGGTCGAAGACCAGTTTCTTCTCTTCATCGCTGATGCCCTTGCCGGTATCGGCTACCGAGAAGCAGAGCCAGTCGTGGTCACCGCCCTTCATCTCCTGTCGGGTCTTGGCAAACACCGAGACGGTAATCGTGCCGCCATCGGGAGTGAACTTATAGGCATTGCTCAGGAGATTATTCAGGATCTTTCCCACCTTGTCGGGGTCGATGTTCATCGTAAAGCGAGGCAGCTGCGACTCGAAGATGAGCGTCACCTTGTTGTTGGCAAGGATACGGAAGGATGAGCAGATATTGTCGATGAAGCTGACCATCTCGGTAGGAGCCAGATTGAGCTTCTCCTTGTTCTGGTCGAACTTGCGGAAGTCGAGAATCTGATTCACCAGGTTGAGCAGTCGGGTGGCGTTGCGGTGGATGAGTTCCAGCTTGCGGCGCTTGCCGTTATTCGCCTCCTCACGTATCATCGACTCCAGCGGAGAGAGGATGAGGGTGAGCGGGGTGCGGAGCTCATGGCTCAGATTGGTGAAGAAATTCAGCTTCAGCTCGTTCAGCTCCTTCGTCTTCTTCATGTTATCTTCCATGCTTCTGCGCTCAAACTGCAGGCGCTGACGCTCCATCATCCTACGGCGATAGAGGTAGAGAGCAGCCACAATGAGCAGGATATAGACGATAAATGCCCAAAGGGAGAGATAGAACGGAGGCGCCATATGGATCTGCAGTTCGCTGATTTCATCATTCACAGAGCCATCGCCATTCACCACCTTCACCTGCAGGGTATAGCTGCCAGAAGAAAGATTGGTGAAGGTAACCTCCGGACTACCCACCGGAGTGAGGAGCCACTTATCGCTTACTCCCTTCATGCGGTAGAGGAAGCGGCAGCGTGCAGGCACCGTCACCTCGCTTGCAGCCAACTGGATGGTGAAGTCATGATCCTTGTAGTTCAGGTAGATTTCACGGCTGGCATCCAGCGACTTCTCCATCACTACCCTGCCCTCGTACTCCTCGCCTGCCGTCAGGGCATGACCGAAGAGCACCAGTCCGCAGAAAAGCGCACGGATATGCGTCTTCCGGGTCTGTGCCACCCGTGGACTGATGATATTCACACCATCCAGACCACCTATGGCGATATCGCCACTATGCAGCAGACAGGCAGAGCGATAGTTGAACTGCCTCTCCTGCAATCCGTCGAGAGAATTGTAATTGGTCATCTTCAGGTTCCACCTTCCATCCTTGCCCTTCTCTACATTGACATGGGTAACCCCGTATTCGGAAACCAGCCAGATGTGGTGCTGCCTGTCTTCGATGACGGCACAACCCACGGCCCCCGGCGTGCCATTCAGTTCATTGATAGACTCCATCTGGTCGGAATGGGTATCATACATGGCAATGCCGGAAGGGGTGGCTACCCAGAGAAGTCCGCGACTGTCGAGCATGGCATAGTTGACGGACGGACTGATGAACGGCTGTCCGCCAAAGGAATGGTCCAGGTTCTGAATCTTGCCATTTCGGAAATCGAAGACCGACATATACTGGGAATGGCCCAGCAGCGCCTGATGGGCATTCTGCATGAAGACGGAGCTGATATAATTGGAAGACAGCTTGGAGTTGCCGGTATGAAAGGTAGCAAACTTCCCGGTGACAGGATCGAAGATCTGGAAGCCTCCGCCCAGCGTACCTATCAGCAGGCGATGATCGGGTGTTTCGGCGAGACACCACACGCTGTTGCTGCAGAGTCCGCTGGTGCCGGCATGATAGGATTTCCACACACCATGGGCATAGCAGGCCAGTCCGCCATTATAGGTACCGAAATAGAGAGAACCATCGTGCATGGTAGTACTGCTGACTACCACCTCGGAGCCCAGTCCCGTTTCAGAAGAATGGAAACGGGTGGTCTGACCGGTGCCCAGATGATACGCCACGATGCCCGCATCATTGGTTCCGCACCACAGAACTCCGTTCCGGTCCTGTGTGATGGTACAGACATCTCCTATCGGAATGGTATAGAACTTGGTGGCTGCCGCCGAATAATAACTCACACCATTCTTATTGGATCCCACCCAGAGGGCATCCCTGTCATCTACATAGACACGAAGGAGCGAATTGTCGGAGATGGAAGTACGGTTGTTCGGATCGTATAGAAACTGGCGGAAGATTTTCCTGCCGTAATCTACGAGGAACAGACCATTATGATCGGTGGCAAACCACACCCTGCCCTTGGAATCGAAGGCCACATCCTTGAGCAGCACCTTGCCCACCGACGGAGGCACCACGATGCCCACGGAAGCCAGGAAGCTGGCTCCGCTCATAAACCATTTCTTCTGAGCCTGACCATAGACATAGGTGCCCACATTGGAAGCAACCCAGTAGTTGCCCTTGTTATCTACGAAGGTAAAAGGAAGCTGATCGGTAGAAAGATGATGGGAGGCGATGAAGCGATCCTTCCATACCACCTCCTGTGCATAGCCGTCGAGGCGGTAGATGCTGCCATCAACAAAGGTGACCAGCGCCTGTCCCTTGTACTCGCGGATGCAGCTTACCTGGTTATCAGGCAAGCTGTTTCGGGAAGTTTTCCGGGAAGCCTTCGGGGAGGAAGGAAAAAGATAGGCTGTCTGATGCTGGGCATCTACGAAATAGATACCCTTGCCATACACGCTGATCCACATATTCTTTTTAGAGTCGATGAAGACTTTCTGGAGTCCCCCCTCCACGCCTATCTTCTGGAGCTGGACCTCGGGCTTGCGGTCGAACTGCTCGGTATCATATCTGAAGACACTATAGCCCACAGAGGTATGTATCCACAGATCGCCATGGATATCTTCCTGAATCTCATCTACCAGATTGTTGGGAATGGAATGCGGATTGTTGACATCGCAGAAGAAGGTCTTCATACGGAAGCCGTCGAAGCGGTTGAGCCCCGACTGGGTTCCCAACCATACATAGCCATGACTGTCTTTCAGTATGGCATTCACCTGTGTATTGCTCAATCCGTCACGATTGGTCAGGCGATTGAATTCCATCGAACCATACGTACCGAAGGCACTGGCAGAAGCGATGGAGAGCATCCAGCAGACGAGCATCAGGATGCATCTGAAAAGGTTTCTTCTTATTAGTTTCATTGTATTTTTTCAGAACTTTCACGTATCTTGAGAATCATCGGCACCACCTCCTTGTAGATTTTCTCGACACCAAGCTTATCTGCAAGGTCCTTTAATGACGTTCTACGCTGTTTCATGTATAATAAGTTAGTTATGTGATGAATTTCTTCTAGATGTAATATTCCGCAGAATCTACCAGTCCGGCGCGAAGTGCATACTTTGTTGCTTCGTGCACGTTGTTCACACCGAGCTTTCTGAAGATATTCTTCCGGTGGGTATTCACGGTATGGAAACTGGAGAAGCGCTTCTCGGCGATTTCCTTGGTTGTCATACCCAGGGCGATATCCTTGAGAATCTCGGTTTCGGTCTTGGTGAGATTCACCTTTTCTTCTACTTCCTGCGGCGGAGTAAGGAGCACCTCCATCATTCGCTGGCAGACAAACCGCTTGCTATCTACGCAGAAGCGTATCGCCTCCTTGATTTCCGTCAGCGGACTCTCCTTCAGGAGCACACTGAACATACTGCTGCTGGCGATGAGCACACGCACGAAATCGGCACTCAGGTCTTCGCTGAACAGCAGCCATCGGGTATAGGGAAAGCGCTGGTTGAGGATGAGCAGTTCGGCGGAATCATTGATATCGAAAAGCGTGTAATCGAGTATCACCACCGTATCTTCGTTTTCCCGCAAGGCAAGCATCAGCTCTGTCTTGTCTTCCACATACTTGGTTTCCAATCCTTCCATTCTCTCTATCACGTATATCAGTCCGGCACGCGTGATATCCTGCTTATCTGCCAATAGAATCTTCATAAGCAAATCTCCTTCTTTTATGTTGTTATATACTTTTATGACCAAACTTTTATGAAGAGAGAACATAGCCTTTTGCTATGTTCTCCCTGTTTTATCTTTCCTAGAATGACATGAGGAATCCCATTCGGATGCCCCACTTATCTACATTGGCATGATCCAGGTAGTTGATACGGCGCACATAATCGATTCCGAAGAACTTGAAGATATTGTGCACACCGGCTACCACCTCCCAATATGGCGTGTTGCCAAAGGTGTAGGAGTTGTTAGGGAACTTGAAGATTACGTCATCCGATGTATTCTTCACCGGATTGTTCTTGTCGGTGAGCTGTCCCCACACTCCCTTCACGGCTACATACTCGCGCCACTTCAGTTTCTTGATGAGCGGAATGCGGTTGAGAAGCTTGCCGTTCATATCCCAGGCTACCGACCAGAAGAGCTGGCGGTCGCTCAGGAACTCCCAATCTTTCATCATACTGATGGTTGCCTCCTGCTCGAAGATGGAGAGGTTGACTGGTGGCTGGACGAGCATGGTGAATGGAACCTTGTTCCACTGCATCTTGCCCACGATGTTGAAGTCCACATATCCGAAGCTGCCCAGCCACTGGCGCTTGTAGATGCCCAGCGTGGTGAGGTTGCTCTGATACTGACCGCCCATGAATCCGTCCAGACCCATGGAATGGCGGAGGGTGAGCTCAGGACTGTCGAGATTGATAGGCAATCGCTGCTGCTTGGTGTTGACATAGGTAACACCCGGGTTGTAGTCGATGCCCACAGATGCCTCGGTGGTGCGTATCTTCTTTACTTCCTCGCCCGTGTTCACCTTGAAATAATGCAGATTGCCCACGGTACGGTTGCTCTGCCATCTCATTCCCGCATCGAAGCGGAGTCCCCAGTCGGTCTCATAGACGAAGCTGAACTTCTGTCGCTGGTAGAGATACATCTGGTCCTGCGTAGCGGCACGGATGGTCATGAAGAAGTTATCCTTGTTGTGCAGCAGGTTGTCATCGGATGGAGAGGTGATATCGTGACCAATCTCGAAGACGAACTTGCGCATTGGGAATTCGAACGGACTGTTCTTTTTCTTGTTGAGCGAATAGGTGAAGAGATGACCGTAGTACCAGTTGTGGCTCTTCGTACCGTAGGCACCATATCCATCCCAGAAGAAATGAGGGTTGAGTGCCGCCATGGTACGGGCTGCCAGACGCAGGCGCACGCCATCCACGTAGTTGTTGGAGAGGAAGGTGTTGATAGGTCCGAGGTCGAAGAGGCTCTTTCTGCCATCCTTTCCTCCGCTTCCTATCTCTACATAGTTCTCCATGAGCGCCTTGACGCCGAAGATGATGTACTTGAATCCCTTGGAATTCTCCATGCGGTGGATGAAACTGTCCATCGAAGACTCACTCTTGGTGAGATCCACCTGTCGGTACTTGTTCCAGTAAGCCTCATCACGGTTCATCGCATCCATATCATGCCTTACCTTCGCCTTGCCCTTGAAGAGCATCTTCGGCAAAGGGTCGAAGGCGTAATCGGTGATTCGGGTGTTTCGCACCACCAGCAGGTCCTGCAGCAGCTTGTTCATGTGCATCTCTGCTATCATATCATCCTTGGTGAGCACCCACTCGCCATTGTCGAGCTTGGTATATTCCTGCTCAATCTTCATGTCCTTCACCCAGTTGACGGCTGAGTTGTGAGGCATGTAGAGATTACATTTCTTGACGTGCAGGGTACTGTCGGCAAGCACATAAAGCTCGCCTCGGAATCCGAAGTCCTGACTGTTGGCTGGGATAAACTGCAGATGATAGCAGAGGTCGCGGTTCACATACACCGTATCTTCTATATAATAATGATAGAAGCTGATGGCAGTTCTGCCCAGCGGAGATGGGAACGGATACTGGAGCAGTCGCACGTAGTCATCGTAGATATCCACATCGGTAAAGACATCCTTGATGGCTGTATTCAGGATTTCTCCGGTCTGGATCACCTGTCCGATACCATTGCTCTGCTGACCCTTGATGATATCCTTTTCGCTCTTCGGGTCCTTGCGATATACGTGCTGTGAAACGGTCTCATCGATACTTACCGGCAGGGTGAGCTTGCCGTTGTAAGGCGAAAGCTCTACCTGGTCGAGGAGATACTGTCGCTTGCTGAAGAACTTTCCCTCCATCTGTTCCTTGGTGATATCATTGAGTGCGAGGGTGATCTTCTGATATTTATCATACTGATAATAATCATAGTTGCTGAGGTCGCTCTTCTTCTTGGCAGCGATGACACGTCGCATGAGTTCCACGGCAGGGTTATCCTTGCGCTTGTATCTTCCCTTCTTCGATTTCACCACGACTTCTCCCAGCTTGTGGGAATCGTCCTTGAGCTTGATTTCGAGGAAGCTGGTTTTCTCATCTACCTTGACCGTTGTGGTCTTGTAGCTCAGAGCGCTGACGGTAAGCATCAGTCCCGGCTTCTTTTCGATGGTAAACTTACCTTCTCCATCACTAGAAACGGCAATCTTGTGTCCCTTGTACTGCACGCTTGCATACGATACGGCAAAGCCGTCATCGTCGATGACACGACCTGTTATCTTCTGCTGCGCCATCATCTGGAGTGTAGAAACCACCAGGAGGACGAGCACCAAATACAATTTTCTTATACCTTTCATTACCTTATTATATATATAGGGGCCTTGCGCCCATTATTAATCATTCTCTACTTTCAGGCTGCAAAGTTATAACATTATTCGTAAATAGCTGCAAAAACCTATTATATATTTCAGTTTTTTATGAGATTTTCAGAAATTCCTCCATCTCAGAGAGTTTCTTGATGATGCCATCGGGGATGGATTCATCCACCTTCTTCTCTTCCCACTGCAATCCCTTGATCCATAGGGTGTGGCAACCCAGCTTATGGGCAGGAATGATATCCTTGCCATAGGTATCGCCCACTACGAGCACCTGGGAGGCAGGAAGATCGAGGGCGCAGACTCCGAGGGCGAAGATGGCTGGGTTCGGCTTGCGCACACCCACTACTGCCGATTCTATCACGTCCTCGAAATAGCCATCAATTCCTGCATCCTTCAATACCTGATTGATGTTGCCGTAGAAATTGGAAACCAGCACCATCGGATAACCCTTCTGCTTCAGATGCTCCAACACCTGCTTGTTTTCATTCAGAAGAGCAAGGGTCTTGGCATTGATATAGCGAGCCATATCCTCTGCAATCTGATGAATTTCTGAATCTGAAAGGGAGAGAAAAAGCGTCTGTTTCTCAGAATCATCCTTTCCTGTCTCCAGCAATTCCTTTCCTGCCAGGAAATTCAATTCCAGAATCAGTTTTTCTCTAAGAATATCCTCGAAATGGAAATCGGGAGTCACGATGGGATTCACAGCCAGTGCTCGCTCACCATACACGTAGGCATCACGGAAAGCCTGCTTGTGGATACTTACTCCAGGCTCAACTTCCTCGTCATCAGCCACACCGATGCCAAAATGCTCGTAGCCCTGCCACAGCACTTCCGACCAGTGGTCGCCCCTGGTATCGAGCGTGCCACCATAATCAAAAATGATTCCTTTTATATCCAGTACTTTCATTATTTTCCTTTATTAATTGTTTGCTGCTGGCTCTTCTGATCAGCCTCGTATTCTTCCTGAATCTTCTTCAGATCCTTGTTTCCCACCTTGATGAGCAGAATGCCGATGGCTATCCATACCAGCTCACGGATTCGGGTGATGAGACCGGTATATACACCCAGGGCACCCGTAAGATGCAGGCCATCCACCGCCAAGGCAAGACCACCCTCACGGGCTCCCAACTGCATAGGAGAGAAGAAGATGAGGTTGCTGAAGAGCGATGAGAAGGCAAGAATCAGAATGCTGTCGGCGATGCTGATATCCGCCGCAAAAGCCTTCAGGATAAGATAAATCTCCAGGCTCTGGAGCACTCTCGCCATCACCTCGAAGAAGAGGGAACTGTAGAAGGTGCTCTTGTGCTGACCATGCAGCAGGGCTATCTGCGAATCTATCTGCTCCAGGGTCTCCTGCTTCTCCTGCTCAAACCGCTTAGCCCAGTTCTTCACGAAAGGAATATGGGTGAGTAGGCGGATGCCCTTCTGCGCCATTCCCGTCTTGTAACCGCGGGCGAAGAAGTAGATGCCGAGCAGGCAGAAGGCTGCGATGAAGCCCAGCATGATGCCCATAGGGACACCTATCGGATACAGGGCGATATAGAGAAATGTAGAAAGGAACCAGAACCAGAAATGGGAGAAGATGTGCATCATCACATAGAGAATGACCGATGATGTAGCCTTGCTCACACCCGTAAAAGGCTTCAGCTCCATAATGCGGTAAGGTTCGCCGCCCATCAATCCGCAGGGAGTGGTGTAGTTCAGGGCAAATCCGCTCACGGTGAGCTTATATACTCGCCAGAACGAGAGTCCCTTTACCCTACCCTCGTCGTTGATGATAAGCCACCAGGAAACGGTGTTCACCCAATAAACCACGAGCCACAGACCGAGAATCAGCGGGAAATAGATGCCCGCCTGCTTCAGATAGCGCCAGATATCGGTATAGTCCATATCCATCGTGCAGAGCATGATGATGATGGCGATGATACCGAACGCCATGAATATATTTCTGAACTTGTTATTCATATAAGTATTTGTTATTGTTTATGCCTCATACTCTCCCTTCAGGACCTTCTGGTTGAGCTTCAGACAAAGACGCTCGTGGGTTCCTCTCATATAGAAGAAAATCAGGCTGAACACGGTAATCTCGATAGCCGGATAAAGCCATGGAAGACCTATCAGGATAGAGATGAACAGCGTGATGCTGCGCCAGTTGAAGGTAAGGATATTGGCATATTTCATCAGTGGAAGACTGCCCGCACGGAAGTCGGCACGCAACTGCTCAGGCAACTGCTGCGGATATCTTTCGCGCAGATTTCTCTTGAATATCTGGAAGATAGGAGTATCCCGCTCCTGTCCCAAGGTATAGTTCTTGTAGAAGAACTGGAAGAGTTTCTGCACTGGCTCCTTCTTCCATTTCATCTGCTTCCACAGCTCTACCTGCTTGCTGGCATCGTCCAGTTCGCTACCCTCCTTTCCTTTCAGGAAGAAGAGGTGAATCTGACGGTAGTAGTCGGCAAGACGGCTCTGAATGGCATGGCATCCGAAACCGGCAACAATGCAGAGTGCCCAGATTTTCCAGCCCCACTCCGGCATCAGACGGAAGGAGATGGCGAAGTAGATGCTGACAAACCAGAAGTCGCCAGCTGCACCATCGAGGATTCTGCCCAGGGCACTCTTCTGATTGGTGAGTCGCGCCAGCTGACCGTCGCAACTGTCATATACGTTTGCCCAAATGAGCAAGAAGATGCCCAAGATGTTGATTGCCAAATCGTCGAAATAGAAGCAGATGCCCGCTCCTACGCCGAGGAAAATGGAAAGAATGGTCACCACGTTTGGGGTGACGTGAAGCATGCGGAAGAATCGCGCCCACTGGTAGCCAATAGGACGATAGAAGTAAATATCAATGTGCTCCTCGGTATCCGCTGATTTCAGAGAAGCCTTAAATTCCTGATTCATCTTTTTTTAAAAAATTATTGTTTATTTTAAAGCTTTTGCCCTTTCAGGGCGCCAGACTATTATCTATCTATAAACCCAGGGTGTTACCCTGGGCTAGGAGCTTCTGCCCTTTCAGGGCGTGCAAACCATTTTTGTTGCTATATAGAACGCAGCCTCATCACGGCATGGCGCAAAGCTAGGCCAGTCGTTGAAATCGATGATGCGGATGCTGCCATCCTCGCTGACCACGCAGTCGCCGCCATATACCGGCACATTCAGCATGTCGGCAGCCTTGTCAGCCTCAGCCTTCAGAGCCTCGGCATCGAAGGCGATGCCCCGAGCCTCGCCATTGATCACCTCCAGTCCGAACTTGGAACGATGACCGCATTTCGATGGATAGAACCAATAGAAGAAATCGGTACCCGATACGCCGTAGAACTTGATGAGGTCGCCCTTCAGGTGCTCGTTCACCACCACCGACGTGATGCCACGCAGCCAGAAATTCTTCAGCAGCGCCTCAGCCTCCTGCTCGTTCTGCACATAGCAGGTATCCTCCTTCTGCTGCGCACAGCCGTCGCCACGCTTCAGCCAGCAAGGATAGTGGATATCCTTCACCATCTCTCCGTTTCTGCCGATGATGCGGCTCTCGGGAGTAGCGATGCCTCCGGCGATGAAACGCTCGGTCATGATGCGGCGGATGCAGCGGTTTACACCCAGACTGGAGTTCACCACCAATACGCCTTCCTCCTCTATTCTACCGAGAATATCGAGTGCCTGCTTGCTGCGTGCCATCGAGAAGAAGCCATCCACGCCCACTGTCACACGGCAGCGAGGCCATCCATAGGCTCTCTCCAACACAGTTGCCTTGCGGCAGAATTCCTTCTCGCACATCAGCATCACCTTCGCACCGAGTGCCTCCAGCTGCTGTTTTACGGCATTCATGATGGCAGCATCGTTATCCACGCAATTAGGCGAGAACTCGTTGCCGCGGCATACACCCACCAGGGTCTTACCCTCCAGCGGATGGATGAAAGCCTCAGCCTTCGCAATATCTTCCTTATGATCTACATCGAGAATCTTGTTGATAGGATAAGCCTCCAGCTTCAATCCCTCTACCACCAGCTGGCGCTGGAAGTTGCGCATGCGGCTCATGCCCTGCTCCATGCAATGGTCGAGCACATAGAGCGCCTTGTCACCCAGACAATAAATTCCACCCGAAATCAGATGGTCATCGCCCTCCTGCTTATCATGGAAGCCCGTGATACGTGGTTTCTTGTGCGAGCCCTGCTTGTCGAGCAGACTGGCACCCTCGGCATCCTCCTGCTTCTCCACGCCTACCCACAACGGTTTTTCATCATCCACGTATGGGGTGACAGCCATGCAGCCGTCAATATCCTTTGCCTCCTGGAAGTGGCGGATATACTTCTTGAATTCCTCCTCACGGAAGATGGTATCCACGGTGGTGAGGCAGAAGCGCTCGCCACGGAGATATGGCGAGAGGGCATGCAAACTGTGCATGGAACTAGGAGTGGTCTTCACCACCAGGCGCAGAGGCACCGGCAGCTTCATCTGCTCCAGATGTTCACGCACCGCCGTGCTCCATTCGTTGACAATCACTACGATTTCGGTAGCACCGCAATCTACGAAGATGCGTAGAAGGCGCTCTATCATCGGTTCGCCGCATACCGGCACCAGGGGTTTAGGCTGTTCCACGCCTTCCTGTGCCAATCGGCTTCCCTCGCCTGCGGCTATAACTGCAAATCTCATTCTATTTCTAATTATTTTTATTTTTCTTCAAATTCCTATAACTTTCTTCTGTAGCAGCGGCGGCGACGGTGCTGCACGCTTTCCAGATACTGCCACTGGCTCTGCACTCCCTTGTTGCTCTCCATCTGCGGCATTGCCTCCGCCCATTTGAAGCCGTAGCGGTGGTACTGCTCGATGAGGTCGGCGAAGATGAGAGCATTGGCACCCTTGCTGCGGTATTCCGGAAGCACGCCGATGAGCACCAGATCCACGGTATCGGTGGCATGGCACTTCATCACCCGCAGAAGTCGCAGCCATCCCCATGGGAAGAGCTTGCCGTTGCGGTTCTTCTGCAGCGCCTCGGTCATGGATGGGAAGGATACGCCGAAACCGATCAGGCGGTTGTTGTCGTTGCCATCTACCACACCGGTGATGAGGTTCATATCCGCCATCTTGATATACGAATCCACATACCCGTCGATCTGTCGGTCGGTGAGTTGCTGGAAATCGTAGAGATCCTTGTAGGTTTCGTTGACGATGCGGAAGACTTCCCTGCCCATGCCGCCCTGAACCAGTTCGTGCTTGGTAAACTTATGCACATGCAGATTGTAGCGGCTCTCGATGAGCTGGGCTGTCTTGGCAAATTTCGGAGGGGTTACCTCAGGCACCTTGATGCGGTACTCCAGCCAGTCGTTGTCCTTCTGGAAGAGCTCCAGTGCATCCATGTGCTTGGGATAATAAGGGTAATTGTAGTTGACGTACATGGTGGATTTCTCGTGGAATCCTTCGATGAGCATTCCCTCGCGGTCCATATCGGTAAAGCCAAGTGGCCCTACCAATTCTTCCATACCACGCTCTCTGCCCCACCGGGCTGCGGCATCCAGCAGCATACTGGAAACCTCGAGATTATCGATGAAGTCGAACCATCCGAAGCGCACCTGCTTCTTGTTCCACTGGTCGTTGGCACAATGGTTGATGATGGCGGCAATGCGGCCTACCACCTTCGGGATGCTGTAATCGATAGCCAGGAAATATTGCGCTTCGCAGAAGTCGAAGGCAGGATTCTTGCCTTTGCTCAATGTATTCCACTCGTCAAAACGCAAGTAAGGAACGGCATATTTGCTACCTTCATAAAGGTCGTAATAGAACTGTATGAAAGTTCTCAATCCTTTCTTGGTAGTAACGGGTATGATTCTAATATCACTCATTGATCTGATTTTTTTCTAAAACTTTTTGCTCTGATTTTTCTTTTTATAATAATGTATCATCAGAAAAACGGTGCAAAAGTACGAGTTTTTTCCGAGATGGCAAACGAAATCCGTGTTTTTTTTCCTGCCGAGCGTTAAAATCATCGAATATTTCCCCCCTTTCGGAAATAAAGCAGTAACTTTGCAGGCTGATATGAAGAAATCAAGAGATAATTATACATTCCTGACCCATGCACCGGTGCATCGGGTGATTTTTACGATGGCGATTCCTACCATTATCAGCATGTTATCGACGAGTATGTACAACCTCGCCGACACCTA
>ERZ1034865.982-NODE-982-length-14356-cov-9.179288_pt1 | contig 14356 bp, 4 predicted proteins | sample MGYA00520632_ERZ1034865 | MGnify/ENA primary metagenome ERZ1034865 (study PRJEB33766, sample SAMN09781738) | gut metagenome | biome: gut microbiome | host: Homo sapiens | place: Madagascar | study: EMG produced TPA metagenomics assembly of the PRJNA485056 data set...
AAGATGATGGTCATTTGTATTAGTTTTACTATTATGAACCGATTGTTGACTTACTGTTACAACAGTATTTTTAGGAGCAAGAAGAGGAACTACTCCAGCATTACCTTTATTTCTAATTAAGTTATTAAAAAATATTTCTAATTCATTTAAGTTACCATCAACAAAGAAATCATTAATTTTCTTTTGAAGTTCTTTAGTTACTGCATTACCAACTTTTTTAATAGATTCATTATTTTCCTTAGCATCAAAATTAATTCCAATAGCTTTAACAAAATCAGGTTGACCATTACGATTAAATACAGTCATAATAGTAGAACCAACTTTCCATCCATTAGAAGATATATGTTCTCTACCTGAAATAAGCATACTTGTAGAATCTTGAGGGTCTACAACTGCAATTCTAGCAGAACCTAAATCTTTAATACCTTCTTTAGGATGAGGAAGTTCTGATTTATTTTCATCAGTAACAAATGTAAGTTTTCTATGCATCTTACCTTCAGTTATTTTACTAATAGTAACCTCCTGATTACTTGTAACACCAGCTATATTATTATAACTATTATACATCTTATTAAACCAAAGATTAAGACCTACATTAATATTAGTAACATTATTTCTAATATTAAGTTTAGCATCACTAATATTACTAAATCTCCATAATTTTACAAGATGATTAAGCATATTTCTATAATCAGCATTGCCTTCTTTATCAATATAAACTTTACGTTTATAAAAATCTTTTTCTTTAATACTATCAGCAACAAGTTTAGCAATCAAAGGATTACTTTGGAAAGCATCAAGATATTTATTATTAATACCATTAATACTAACATCTACAATAATTTGTCGTAAATCAACTAACGCTTTATTAGAACCATCATTAAGAAATATATTTTTAAACAAATCTCTAAGTTCACTTTGAACTTCTCCATTAGGTCCTATTTTAACATCAGTTCCCCAACCTTCATTAAATGCGACATATCTTCCATCATCAATAGTAGTAGGTTTTGGCATCCTACCAACAGTAATTTCTTTACCATTACTATTAACAGCTTTGATTATTAATTCGTTATTTACAGCATAAAGTTTAACTTTATCACCTGCTTGAAGTTTATCTATAACATCAAAATAAGCTTTTCTGTCAGCATCAGAAGTAATATCTCTATTGTTCATTAAATCAATAAAACTTTTAATATCAACTCTAGCTGAATAAAAACCACCAACAAACTCAGTTTGTCTAGTTATAGGATTTTTAAATGAATTTTCTACAACAGTATCTTTATTAACTTCTTCTAAATCTTCAATAATATATTTCTTTTGTCCTTCTTCACTAAGAAGATATGCTTTACAAAGATTATAAAGATTTGTAGCTTGAGCAGAATCATTACCATAAGTGCTTTGACAAATACGAAGAATGTCTTGCATATTAATAATCTGTTTACCTTCACTATAAGGTACTAAAAGAGTTTTAGCATACTCTTGAACAAAAACATCCATAGCTTTGCTAAACATAGGAGAATAATCAGTAGTATCTGTTTCTTCTACTTTGGCAGCAAGACTTTCTGTTTGAGCAACAGCATTAAGATTTCCAGCAGCTCTTTCTATACCTTTATATTGACGAACTTTGTCAAAAGCTTTTTTAAGTTGTTCAACATATTTATCAACTTCAGCATTTACATATTCAGGTTTTATTTCAGGACGAACTTCTGCTATTTTAGCTTTAATAGCATCAGCAACTTTATTTATATCTTCATCTGAAGTCATATAATCTACATGACCAGCAAAAGCAGATTGTACATCATGTGTAAATTGTTCAGCATCAAAAGTAGAAGTTGTATCTTGAGATTGTTCAATCCCCCCCGTAGAAGGACTTTGTTCTCCCATTTCTGTTGGAGCTTTTGCTTCACCCTGAGTTGTTTGTTTAACAAGTCTACCTTTAATTAAATTTCCATCATTATCAAGAGTAGGATAAGCTTGAACTTTATAATTATTATCAATAAGACTTACACCATCTTCATAATCAAAAAGATTACTATTTTTATAATAATCAGATTTAGATTTTTCTGTATCATCTTTAGGAAGTATATTTCTTACAACTTCTTCAGTTTCTTCATCAACAGATTGTACTATACGACCGTCAGCAGTATCTTGAGTTTCATTAGTTTCAACTCCATTATCTGTAACTTTGATGAATTGATTTTCTGTTTGCGGTTGTTCCTCTGATTGTTGTAAATTGGCTGGTTGCTTATTTTCCTCTTGCGTAGACAATTCAGATGTTTCGGTTGATTGATTATTCGATGATTCATTTTCAGTGGATTCTGAGGGATTTAAATTGCTTGTAGAACTTTCCTTGACGGCATTCTTAGTTTGAGCAGAAGCATTATCTTCATCAATAGCTTTTTGTGCCATCTTAGCAATAATATTATTTTTAATATCATCATATATTCCAAGATTAGCTTGATTACTAAAGTTTATAACAGACAATGCTTCATTAAGTTTAGCTTTATCTCCTTCTTCAAAATTAGAAGTTAAATCATCTATAGGCTTACCATTTTTATTGGCAAGAAGAATTTTATCTATTGTATCTAAATCATATTTATCAGTCAAACTAGTAATATTGTTTACTGCTTCATCTACAGCTTTAATTCTAGTTTCATTCATTGTATTATTTAGAACATTCATATAATTATCAAACTCTTTACGAGTAGCAATTATATTACTATTTTGTTCATTAATAAATTCTCCAAGCATAACAGCATTACGATATGAATCAGCAGTACTACCTAGTTGTTCTAGATTAGTCATAACATCATCATATCTTTTGCCTAATTGCTTATATTCCTGTATAATACTATCAATAGTATCTTTATTAGGATTATATTCTTCATTACCAAAATATTTACCGAAAGCTTTAGCGTCACCATTTTCAAGGTCATGAAATACTTTTTCTATATTAGCATCAATTTCTTTAAATTGAGTACGTTTATGAGCAAGTAATTCATTAAGAGCAAACATAGTATAAGAAGCTCTTTCATTACTAAAATCTCCAGCTATTTCTTTCTTTACATTATCAATATGTTTATTTATATTGTCTAATGCAACTTGAGTTCCAATATTAGGGTCAGTTTTGTGTTGTTCTTCTAGTTTACGTTTATCATCTTCAAGTTTATTTAGATAACTAACTTTAACTTGAAAATCCATCATTTGTCTGTATGGAAGATTTTTATCTATTTTACCATCAGGAATAGCAGCAAAAGCATCATCAAATTCTTTAATAAGAGCTGCTTGTCTAGCAGTCATATCTTCTATATTATTAAGAGTTTTGACATTATGAGTAGCAGCTATTTGAATATATTCCATAGGAATATTTTCTTTTCTATCACCTTCTCCACTTAAAGCATCTATTCTAACAGTCTCATCTTCATATTGTTCTTTAGTTTTATCAAGTTTAGCAAGTACTTCTTGTTGAAATTTATGAGAATCTTCTTCACTAATGACTCCATTTTCAACCATACCTCTACGAACATTATCATTAGCAAAATATTCTCTTGTCATATCAAATGTTCCATTATTATAAGATTGAAGAGCTAGATTAACAATATAATCATCAGAAACCATTTTCTCATAAATAGGAGCTTCTTCTTTAGTTATTTCTTTAGATGAATCATAAGGATTTTTACCAGACTTAATAAGTTCTTGTTTTTCTTTTAAATCCATAAGATTAACTTGTCTTGCATATACAGAGTTAATACCTCTTTTAACATCAGGCATATCATTAAATAAACTCCATTCAGGAGCAAGTTTAGTTTCTCCAGTAGTTTCTGCTTTCTTAGCAGCTTTCTTATCTTCAGCGTGTTTAGATATATTATATCCAACTTGCTTAAACAAACCACCTACATTTTGAAATACAACACCACCTAAAACACCCCAAAAGGCACTTTCCCAAAGTTGAGGAGAATTAATATAATCATCAAATCTATTATCCCATCTACTAGGTTTATCAGTACCAAGAAGTAAACGACCAGTGTGCATACCTTCCATTTGACTAATGTAGTTCCAAGCTTCTTCGGCACCTTCAGAAGCTTCAGCACCAATAGTCATAGCATTGCCATAAGTATAATCTTCAATTTTATGACCAAGTTTAGTCATAAAAGGTAAACTCTTATTAAGTTCTTTAATTTCTTCTGCAATCTCAGCAGTATTTGTACCTTTAAGTTTATCTGCATATTTCATCATGTCTTTATGAGCACGACGAATTTTAGCTTTACTACTACCAAGTTCAGGAAGTTTACCTCCTCTAAACATATTTTTTAAACCATAAAGTTGAAGCATATCCCAACCTATATTCCAATAGTTTTGTAGAAAGTCTCTATCAGCAGATTCTTTAGCAACAAATTTAGCAACAGCATCTCTATCAGATGTATCTACTTTATCATTACCGTCTTTGTCTTTAAATATATTAGGATTGTTATCTATATATTGTTGATATTGTTGAGGAGTAAGATTATTAAGTTTATCAACAGCTTCAGCGTACATATCATTATATACACCTCTAGCTTCTTGATAGTTTTCCATAGTTCTACTAAGAGCTGCATTAAGTCCTAATTCTGTCATCGCGTTAGCTCTTTCAACAGTAGAAGCTTTATTAGCCCAACGATAAATATTTTTATTACCTATAGCTTTAGTTGTAGCACGTACAGCTTTTCTAGTAAATGAAGTTGCTTTAGTGGCTTTACCTAACCACGATAAAGCTTTAGTAACACCAGTACTAGGAATAAGCAAAGTTAAACTACTAGCTATACTAGGCATATTACTCATCCACCAACCAAAGTCTGTAAGTCCACCATTAGCTATATCAACTCCTGGAGTTGTATATATAGGAGCAAATTCTCTAAATTCTTCTTGTTTCTTTTCAAGAAATTCACTAACAGGATTTTTATAATCATTATCAAGAAGATATATTTTGCTACCTATCATGTCAAACAAATCTGTAATACCTAAAGCAGTACCAAGACCTATTTCAGATATTACAGTTTGAGCAAGAGCATTTCCAGCTTTAGCCCAATTAGATTGAGCATCAGCTAATTCTTTATCTAGATTTGTAGAAACTCTATTAGGAGTTATACCATATCTTTGATATTTAGAAGTATCTCCCATAGTCCACATATCAGTTACATTGCTTGCAAAAGCATCGGCAGCTCCATTACCTCCAGCATCGTCTACTCCAATAACATGAAGGGTAGGAGATTGACTCCTACCTTTTTTTGTTTTAGGGTTATAATTTGGATTAGAAACAATATAACCGCTATTCTTAAAAACATTATCTGTATTCATAACTATTCTATATTATACATATCATTATCATTCATACCTATATTATCTAAAATATAACTAGAATAAATAGCTCGTTGATTATTTATAAGATTTATATTACTAGAATCTATAAAACTTTCCATTGCTTTAGCTAATTTGGTTTTATAATCTTCTGATTCAAAATCTCCATTTATAGCATAATTAGCAAATGGTTTAAAACTTTGCCAAGCTTCAGGATAAAGTTCACTCATAGCAGAAGTAACATAAGCATCAACTTTCTTAACTAAATCGTTATGGAAATTAGCATTAATTTTTCCATTTTGTTTAATGCCTTTTCTTATATTACCATCTTCATCATAAAATAAACTATTAGCATTATCTATACCATCTTCTACAATAAGCATTTTGTTTATATTTCTAAGAGCTTCATCTTTAAGTATTTGACGTGTACTACCATCAGAATATTCCATTTGATAAACAGCAGCTCCAGTATCAGGATTATTATAAACATTAAGTTTACCATCTTGAGGTATATCTACGCCATAATTATACATTTCCATGCTAGCAAGTTCTCTAATAGCTCTAGTTTTAGTATCTCTATTAAATACTTTTTCTGCTTCTCCATTAAGAAAATCAGGAATGAATATACTTTCAGTAGTTCCTTCAACTTCTCCATCTTTATTATGTTTAGCAGGAAGCGTTATAACATAACCTGTTTGGTCGCCTTGAATAGCTAAAGCTACTTGAGTATCAACCTTAAACTTACCATCACGTATTTCAGCACGTATTCTATCTTGTATTTCTGCACGTTTCTTAGTATCATCTATTTTAGTTCTAGTAGTATTACCACTATCATCTTCATGGTCTGTAGCATATACTTCATATTGCGTTAAATCACTATTCATAATACCATTTAAAATAGCATTATTATTTTCTTTAATAAGAGCAGATGCTTGTGAAGAATTTATTCTACCAGCATTAAGATAATCACTAATGTCTTTAGCTCTAGCTGAATTAAAATTCAAAGTCATAGAACTAACAGTAGAAGTACCTTCTTTTCCATCTACAGAAGTAATACTTTTTACTTTATTATTGGCATCATTTATAACTTCAGATGGAGCTGTAAAATTTCTAAACATTTTAGAATCGCTAGGATTATAATAATATCCATCACTTTTTTCTATATCAGAAGTAGTTATAGTATCTCTATAACGAGAAATATCTATTCCATTACGTCTAGCTTCTCCTCTATCTTTAGCAGACAACATTAATCTGCTTTCATTGTTTTTAATTAGATTTCCTTTAGCATCAATTCCAGCTACTTGAAATCTATACAAACCATCATCTGATTTTGTTTTTAGTAAAGCATCATAAACTCTATTAAATAAATTATTACGCTTGCTAATATTAAGATAGTATTGTCCATCTTTAACTGTAATTTTAGCTCCAGACTTAACTAAAGAATTTTTAGTAATACCTGCTCTATGAAGCATTTCAGTAAAAGCATCAGTCTTATATTCTTTATCTTTTGCAAGAAAATCTATTCCAAGAAAACCATAACGTTTATCTGTTTTACCTCCAAATTTAATAGACATAGATTCAGCTTCATGTTCATTAGTAGAAGCTAAGTTTCTTTTAGCATCAGAATAAGTTTTACTATATATATTAGTCGCATCTATATAATTTCCATCAGCATCTTTACCATTATTAAGTCCTGGAAGATTACCATTGCTATTGACACTATTAATAAAACTAAAAGCAGCTTTTTGGTCATCATCGGCACGTTCCATCATTCCTTGAAGTTTACGTCCTTCACTTCTAAGTTGTTTAATAGTTTCATTAACTATTCTTTGTTTATTAGGGTCTTTAAAATGACCATGTGAAAGATAATTGGCAGCTCCAGCATAATCGCCATTTGCCATAAACTTATCATATATATCTTTGCTTAACATAATACTTAATATTTAAATATTCCACCTTCTGTTAATTGATTTTCCATTGTTTGAACAAACCAACTTTTATTAGCAGGATTACTTCTTTGTGTACCTCCAGTACTACCACTTCCTACAAGTTCAGCCATTCCATCTGTATCTCCTTTATTTTGAAGTGCATATTTTGTACCAAAAGTTAATCCTTTTTCAGTACTTTTACCACTTTGACTATTAGTAGTAATATTATCATAAGCCATATTTTTAGTAATAATACCTATTTTATTAAGCATATATTCTTTAACTTTAAGAGGATTACCACTTGCATCATGAGTTTCATTAAAGAACGCTTGATAAGAACTTTGAAGTCTTTTTTTCTTTTCAGGGTCAATAGTTGTATCAGCTTCAGCTTTAAGTTGCTTAGCTTTCCATTCATAATCGTCATAATCTTGCATAAGAGCATTCATATTGTCAGGGTCTAAAGCAAATAATTGATTATATACTTCATCAATCTTTTCTTTAGTAAGAGTTTCTCTTTGATAACCAGAACCACTACTTTTTTCAAATCCAGTCTTAACACTTCTTATTTGACCGTTACTAACATCCCCACTTTGAGTAACTCCGCTACCAATACCTTGCTCATCGCTTTCTTTTACTGTACTACTACTACTTGCAGCTCTTTTTTTAGGAGAAGCTAATTGACCAGCAAGAGTTACAAGACGAGACATATCAACTTTTCTAACAGGTTCCCATCCTGCTTTCCATTCACTACCTCCAACTATGTTGCCTTCATTATCATAAGTATCAGTATATGAATATTTATTTTGAGCAAGCCATCTTTCTTTAGTAATACCACCTATAGTTCCAGCATTAGCTAAAGATTCAACTTCTTGTTTCTTCTTTTCATAAGCTTCATTTGCTCGAATACGACCCATAACTTCTGGAGATGAAACAGCTTTTCCAGCTTCAAGTACAGCAGTATCTAAAGCTCTACTATAATCACCAAATTTAGCTGCATCATCAATTTTCTTTTGTATTCTGCGACCATAATCATATTTCCATTTATCTTCAGCAGCATTAAGTTTAAGATTACCTAAAGCTACATCAATAGCAGATTTTTGTTTAATAGCATCTTCCCACATTTGATTACGAGTCTGAACATAATTTTGAAGAGGAGATAAATCTCTTTGTCCAAGTATTCTTTGTGGAACTACACCACCTATTTGTATTCCTTGATATTGTTTTGGATTTGCCATTTGTTTATTATTTAAAAGATTAATATGACAAAAATAAGTAATACTTCTGACAGTTACAACACCATCAGAAGTATTTAATTTATTTTAGTTATCTAATACCATATCTAAGTCTATTTTTAGTACTTAATTGTGATAATGCTAAACTTTTAAGATTATCATCATCTGTACTATTATAAATAGCAGCAAGAACTTCAGGACTAAAATTATATCCAAATTGAACAGCATTAGAAAGTACAGCAGGGTCTTTAGCAGTAGCAGCAATAATTGCTTCTTTTTGTCTATTATCATATCTTTGTTCAATACTACCAGCAAAATTAGTCCATGCTTGAGAAAGACCACTTAAATCTGCTCCAATGCTTTGAGCCTTAGCAAGCTCCATATTGTTTTTAGCTTCAATTGCAGCATTTTTAATTTGTGCAACATTTTGATAATACTGATTTCTAGCAGCAGCGTTTCTAGCACGAACTTGTTGTTCATTTACAGCATTTTGATTTCTAAGTTCAACTTCTTTGTTACTCTTTTCATCAAGAAGTTTATTAGTTTCCATCATAGCATCTACATCGCTTTGTTGCATACGACCTAAAGATGTTTGAGCACTAGCAGTATTACCTCTAATCAAATTGCGAGCATTAAGTCTATTGCGTTCTATGTTTGCTTGCTGAGCTTCATTGTGATAAGTTGTATCAAATGCCACTGGAGATTCATCTACATAATTAGGTAAAGCATAATCAAAATTCATTTTATTATATGCAGAACGAGTAAACATTCCACTACCTAAAGCAGCAAGAGTATCAATACCTAAACCTATATAATCTTGAGTAGCAGGTTTAAAAGTAGATTGATTTCCTAAAAAAGGTGTAGTATTTCCAGTAATTTTATTAACAGGTATTTCTTCATATAGTCCTATCGGACTTGGTGTAGTATTAGGTTTTGATGCAAAAGAAATATTAGTATCAAGTTGACTAAGAGCAGGCTTAATATAATAATTACTTCTAACATTTTTAAAATTTGGAATAGCTCTAGGAGTAACATCTATAGGAGCAAACGAAGGAAGTTTTCTTTTATTAGTTCCATAAGAATAAATAGGAGCAAGCATACCTTTTTCTGCTTTAGGTCTTATATGACCACCACACTTAAACCTTTCTACGGGTGGGTTAGTAAGACCTCCCATTCTCTTAGCAATACGTCTAGCACCAACTCGTCTATTTAAAGCTTCTTTCTTAGCATCAGTTTCTTTATTAGTAAAATAATTTTGATATTTACCTGCACGATAAACAAATTGACTTCTACCAGCAGCTCTAGCTGCATCAAATGCTTGATTGAAGTTTCCTACTTTAGAATAATCTGCTTGACCAGTATAATTACCATTCTTATCATAAATATAACCTACATTTGTTTTATGATTAATAATAGTATTACCTCTACGAGTATATTTAATACCATTAATAACTTTAGTTTCTCCATCATGTAATTGATAATTACCTCTAGTAGTATTACCTGTATATTGAGGAGTTGTTCTAACTTGGCGTTTAACTACTTTATTAACTTGCTTTGTAGTATCTGTTCTAATTGTATCTTTACGAGCAGGAGCAGCTTTCTTAGCTTGAGGTTTAGCTGGTTCTTGAGGTCTAGCTATATACGGAGAAATAGGTTGACCTTTAACATCTAGTTGAGCTTTAATACTTTTGTCTTCACTTTTTGTATTAGATAAAGCTACTCCTAATCCAATTACACCAGCTGTTCCAGCAGCACCAGCAGTAGCTTTAACCCAAGGTTTTAATTTATAAGTATTATATTGTTCATAAGCTCCTATAGTAGGATCATATCTTTCTTCAAAACCAGTTCTAGTTCTATACGTATTAGAATTTCTAACTTTATTTCCAAAATCTTTTACTTTTTGACCTGCATTTTTAACTCCTTGTTTAGTAGCACCAAAAGCTCTATTTAATCCAGCTCTTATTTGAGAAGGAGTTCTTTCTGCATATAAGAAAGGATTAGCACCACTAGTCATATTTCTAGCACTTTGAGTAATATTCATACCTTGTTTTACAAGTTCAGCTTCTCTAGGATTTATAACTCTTGCAGCAGTTCTACCTATACTACTTTGGTCAATAGGATTTAATCTAATACCTTTAGGAAGATGAGTATTGTGTAAACTCATTTGTAAAGATTTATTAGAATCTTCAATATTTCTAGCAAGTGCAGAACTTCTAAAAGCAGGATTATAAGTTTGACTTCTACCTACTGGAATATTAATTCCTAAATCTCTATAAAAATCTTTAGCTCGTTTTACAGTGTAAGAAGTTCTTTGAGCTGTTTGTGAAGCTCTAGCAGCTTGAGCAACTTTATTAGCTTGTTGAATATCTCTAAGTATTTGAGATGTACCTCTAATACCTACAGTAGGAGCTATACCTGTAATATATCTACTATTACCATCTTCGTCTACAAATCCAACAGCTCTATCTAAATAATTTAAAATATTAAGAAGGTCTAAAGGACTACTATCATATCCGCTATACATTCTACCTCTATAACTATCAGTACCAGGAATACCACCAGGAACTAAAGTACCTATTTCAGCTTTCTTTCTAAGTTCAGGATATTTACTATAAACCTTACTTTTAACATCACTTCTACCATGAAGACCAGCAAGTCTTAAAGCGTCAACAGCATCAGCTTTAGTTGGAATAGGATAACTTCTATTACTACCTGCAAAATCTTTAGATGCTACAGAAGGATAAGGATGTTTAGAAGAACCTCTATCTTTAGAAGTTAAACCACCATAACGCATAAAAGGATTTATAATACCTTGAAGTTGTCTACCATATTCAAGCAAACCTGACTTTAAATCAGGATATTCTTTACTAAGATTAAAACCTTTACCTCTAATATAATTTATAATAGGTTCAGTTGCTTCTCTAAATGCCGGTATATTTAATCCTCTAAGTCCCATTAAAACTTGAAATTCAGGAGAATTAATACCCATAGGTTTAACTCGACCATTATTAGGAGTAAAAGTAGAGTTATATTTTAAAGTTCCATTTGGATTTTTAGTAACTCTTTTAGCTAGTACTTTTATTCCATTTTGAGCTTTACTACCATCATCTTTAATACCATTGTTCTTTTTAAATCTTTGTTGAGCATTAAAAACTTTATCCTTATTATAACCTCTCATTATAGCTTCAGCAGGACTTATACCACCAAGAATAGGTTGAGCTGAATATATACGTAAAGAGTTGCCCTTACGTTGAGCAACTTCACCACCTTCAGCTTCAATCTCATTACCACCAACATTAATACCTATGCCAGTTTGACCAGTCTCATTAATATCTTCATGAGAACCCCCCCGTAGAAGGTATGTGTTGTTTCCTATTCTCTTAGCATTACCTCCATCAGTAATCATAATATTTCTGCCACCAAGTCTTTTAACTCCTCCTATACGATATTTAAGATTATAATCTTTATCGTCATAAGATTGTTGAGCAATAGCATAGTTATTAAGAGCAGCAGCTAATTGATTTTGATTACTAACTTCTAATTGTTGTTGAGCAAGTCTCTTTTGTTCTTCTATTGCTCTTTTTTGTGCTCTAGATTGTTGAGAAGTTGTAATAAGTCCTCCAACAAAATTAAGAGCAGTAGGTATTAAAGCTCCCCAAAAAGCTCGAGGTCTTATATCTACATTACCTTTAATTCTACTTGTATAAACCATATTAATAATTATTAGTTAAAAATGTAACGTTTTGTAATTTTATTTTTTTATCGTTGTTGAAGATAAATCTTGCAACGATATATTTACCATAAATCAAACTTCGATTGTCTGAGCGCAAAACAATGCCTGATTCTGTTGATGTTATACCAAATGACTTATATAAATCAGCTAAAGTTATAGTAGCAATAATAGTATTACCATTGCTATCAACATAAGGAATATTAGTATAAATTTTAGTCAATTCATCTTCTGTTATAAGCTGAGTTCCATTGTTTCTAAAATAATTAAATTCCCAATGACCTTTTTGAAAAGTTGGATATTTGTAATTATTCATTACATTATTATCGCCTTTGTCATTAATATTTATTTCTCTACTATATGTTTCGTCTGAATATAAAATTAAATAATCTCCACTATATCTACCGTCTTTATGCTCTAGTAATCTAGCAAAAGCTTGTTCTGCAACATTAATAGTTCCAAAAGGTTGACTTATAACGTCTACAATATAGTGAATACTTTCAAGTGATTTAGTTGTTTCTATATCTTTAGAATAAATAATATCAATATAATTTTTAAGAACTTTATTATTTAATTCGGGTTTCTTATATCCTGTATAATAAGGATTAGTATTCTTATAAACTATTTGTACAACAGCTATATCACTAACATAACTTTCGTTTCTATCTACATCAAAATAATAAGCATAAGCTTTAACTATTAAATCTGGAACTATTTCTATTTCAGTATTTATTGTAGCAACATCTGAATTTTTATCAGGAATAGCATCATTTAAAGTATAATAAATTTTAGTATATTCATATTTTTCACCTTCTTCTCTAGTAAACTTTATATAATATTTTGTTTCTCCATTTTCTTTTCTACTATAAGTATTTATTATAGGTTTTGAAATAACTATAGGCGGAGATACAGGATAAACAAAATCTATAGTATTACTATACAATGAATAATCTTTAGTTGGATTATTTTTATTTACAATTCTAGCTTTACAAGTTGTATCAGCTTTAAAATTATTAAATCTAACTTCATTCACATCTTTACTTATATCAGCAGTAAAAATTCTGTAAGGATGTTTAGTTTCTTCTAATTCAATCCTAAGATTATCTTCATCTTGAATAATATAATTATTTGTTACTACAACATAATATCCTTCTTGTTTTATTGTAGGAATTTCATACCTTTTAGGAAGATTTTCTACAATATGTGTTATATTTTTTGTAATAACATCACTAGATATATCGCTACATATTTGAATAGCTTTTATAACGTTATCTCCTTTATCGTTAGGAATTGTAAATGAACCATTATATTTAATTCCATTTGTTTTACTAGGAACACTTTCATCTAAAGTATAATAAATACTACCATAATTTAAATATGTAGTATCTATAGTAACATTATCTGTTAAAACTACAGGAGGAGTTGTTTCATTATGTGTAACTTTTATATCTAAAACATTCATCTGTTCTTTAGTTGGAACTTTTACACTAATTTTATTAGTATTTGTTGAATTATTACCAACTACAGTTATATATATAGATATTGTACCATCAGATGAAATAAGTTTTGGATGAACAGTCAAATTAACATTATGATATGTTAATAAATAAGAATTACTACTATCTAAATACATATTTTGAGTAGTAGTTTGACTGCCATGATGTATAACTATATGATTTACGTAAAGTCCTTTAATATTATCACCTATTATATTTAAATTAGCTATAATATCACCATTTTCTTCAATACGAACAAATTTAAGACTTGCACTTTTTATTACTCCAGAAGATTGTATAGCTTTTGCATCACTTTCTGTATTTTCAATATTAACATCATTCATACTTAGGATAATATAAAGTTGTATTATTAATTAAATTATAGTATTTATTACTTGATTTATCAAATTCATAAAGTCTTCCTTTATCTTTGTTAGAATCAAAGTAATAAGCTTTCTTATAGGTTCTATAACAATTAGTAAAACTATAATCGTGCATACTTATAAAAGTATTAGTATTAAAATTATAACTAAGAGTTATTGCATATTTATCACTATTAACCTTAACATATATACAAATAAGAAGTCTATTAGATAATAAATCTTCTCCAAATCTAACTGAATCAATATTTAAATC
>ERZ1034865.983-NODE-983-length-14348-cov-16.152102_pt1 | contig 14348 bp, 15 predicted proteins | sample MGYA00520632_ERZ1034865 | MGnify/ENA primary metagenome ERZ1034865 (study PRJEB33766, sample SAMN09781738) | gut metagenome | biome: gut microbiome | host: Homo sapiens | place: Madagascar | study: EMG produced TPA metagenomics assembly of the PRJNA485056 data...
TATTACCTCCTGAATTTGAATTTTTAAGGTGGCCACCTCTTCTTATATAGTAATCAAAAAAGGACCGAACAAAGAGCCTTGAAAAGGTCTCTGTTCGGTCGCTTTTTACTTGATTTTTAAGTGGTCGGCGATTTTGGCGTACCCGCGCCGTCTGCTCCGTTTTACATACTCCACCGACACATACAGGGCATTGGCCACCTGCACACAGGATTTTCCCTTAATGTCGCATTCTATGATGCAGTATTCTTCCGCCGTAGGCAGACCCACCGCCGTCACACATGCGGTCGCCCTCATAGGTGCCATGCTTTGTAGCTTTGCTCTAATTTCTCGGTGCTGCTTGTCCATTTTCGGCTCTCAGCCGTGGAGGTGCGGATGTTTATGCACGGGCGTGAGGCCGGCGTAGCGGTGTCCTCTGCGCCCTCCAGTGGATTTGTTTTACACCTCGCGGATAAAACCCTCGAAGCCCGCGTCCTTCAGTCTCCGGAGCATCCTCTCGGCGTTTTCCCGGACGGCGAAGGCGCCCACCTGCACACGGTAGAGCTTGTCGGTGGCGGGCTTTTCCGGCTCGACAGGCTTGGGCTGCTCCTTCTCTTTGAAGGTCACGCCGAAGTAGTTGCAGATGCCCTGGGCGATAGCCTCGCCGATGTCCGTGGTGTGCTCCACGATCCACTTGGCCGTGGTGGCATTGTCGTGAAACTCGCACTCGATATAGGCCGTAGGGGCGGCAGGCACCCGCACCTCGTAGAGGGAGGCGTCTGCCCGGATATTCTCGCTGGTGCCGGGGGTGACAGGGGCCAACCGGTTGAAAATGGCCTGACAAGCCTTCTGACCTTCCCCGCCCTCGGCGTAGCAGAACATCCGGGTGCCGCTCACCGTGCTGTTAAAGGCGTTGGTGTGGATGGGCACATGGAGGTCAGCGCCGAAGGCGTTGGATGCCGCGCACTTCTCCTGCATGGATTCATCGTGCATCAGCTTCACGGTCACGCCGCTGCGCTCCAAAGCCTCCTTACAGGCCTCGGCGATCTTGCCGCACTGTACACCCTCGGTGGTGTCACCGTAGGCGTAGCGGTTATCATATTGGTTGCTGGGGGAGAGAAATACCTTAGGCATTTTCTGCGCCCTCTTCCTTGATTTCCGGCAGGCCCGCCACGCTGGTGAGCAGGGACAGGATGCCCGCCAGCAGCGAGGCGCTGCCCACCATCACCCAGTTTACCTCGCCCAGCACGGCGCTGGTGCCGATGGTGGCCACGGCGGTCTGTGCCACGGTCTTTACGGCGCGCACGGCGGCGGCCTTTACCCACTGTTTCCAATTCTTTTTCATTTGTTGCTCCTTTCCGTGCCCGATTCGGGCACACACAAAAATTATTGATGGTACTGCTCCAGATCTGCGATCCGGTGGTTAATAACTTTGATCTGCTCCTCCAGCACCGGCACGCGCCGGGCGAAGTTGTTGTGCTCCCGGACCTCCCGGGTCAGCTCCTCCAGCTTGGTGTCGGTTACGGCCTGCTGCTTGTCCAGCTTGGCCTGTACCTCCCGGGTGGTCTTGTTGCTGGTGATGATCACCCCCAGCAGCGACAGGCCGCCAGTGATGATGGCCACGATGATGGTCTCCGTCATGTTACTGTTCCCTTTCCAGTTCAACGATGTATATTTCAAATTCTTCCCCGCCCGGGACGCAGGTGCAGAGGTACAGGTCCGCGTCCGGGAGCTGCCCGGCTTTGGCCCGGATGCCCCGGTCGCTGTAGCCGGTGGTGATGGCGGTGCAGCGATAGCGCACGGTGCCGAAGATCACCTGGTCACCGGGCTGGATATTCCACAAGCCCCGGAACTCCTGCCCGGCGTGGTCCAGGATGTACTTGCCGTACCAGGCGGCGATGCCGGGCTTGTCTATCACTTCCTGTAGGCGGGAACTGCGGAGGGTAAAGACCTCCTCGCACTCCACCTCGATGCCGCAGGCGGGGACGGACAGATGCACCGGCTGGGCCACATCCTTGGCCAGGTATGCCCCCAGGCCCACCACCGCCACGGTGACCAGGGCAATCAGCAGCTTTTTCATGCCGTCTCAGTGGCGGCAGCGTCGGTGACGGTCATGCTGGCCTGGAACTTGCCCTTGTAGATGATCAGGGTGTTTTTAAGGCCCAGAGTCACCACCGCAGACAGGGGGATGGCTCCCAGGAGCGTGCTGCCCGTCTTAGCTGAGAAAATGCCGATGTGCGTAGCCTGGCCATAGGACTGGCCCTCATTGGGGGCGGGCCACTCCAGGTTCTGGCTCCCGTTTTTCTTCACACCGTCCGAGGCTGCGTCCATCTGACACTCGATGCGCTGGTAGCCGGTGGAGCTTGCGGGCTCCGGGAAGCTGGTGATCTGCCCGGCGTCGTAGCCCGTGGGCGCGGACGTAGAAAAGCCCAGGTACTTGCCGTCGTACAGGTCGTCGAGGATGCCGTTGATTGTGGTTTTGTTAATCATGATTTTTACCTCCGTGTTATAAAAATTTTAAGCTGATACGATATGACTGGAGTATTTTTTCCATTGTTCGTCGGCAATCCACGCATTATATAGCGATGCTGGCACTTTGATTACATAGTCCGATTTCAGTCCGTTAAATGCGTAGCCGTTTAATGTTGGAATCGTACCTGACAAAGAAAAGTCTATTAACTCCAAATTTGGCATATTGTAAAAGGAAAAATTTGGAAGAGAAGTAATTCCGCGTGGCATATAAATCCTTCTCGGAATTGTAAGCCCTTGCAAACGATTTATTGTCATGTTCTCTATCGCATCTTCCCTCATATCGTATACAGTATACTGCTCTGTGAATTGATAAAAGGCACCCAGTCCCGTAATGTAGCCCAAGAAACAATCCGACGACATGAACTTCCCTGCGTTTTGACCAGATAGGATGGTTTCTCCGTTTTCCTTTGTCACCTTAACGCCATCATACAAGTAACTGACAATCATAAATGCATTACCAGCCAACTGCCCCTTAGTCTGATCCGTGTACGAAAAGGTAAAATCCCTTCCGTATCTTATGGTTTTGCTATCAATTTCAGTTTCCAAATAATCCGCAATAGACCCAATGCCCAACACAGTTCCCGTCTTGCTTGTTCCAGCCTTGCTATAAATGAACATCCCACCTAATGGGGCGTACGATATGACATTCATTGCCCTCGGGACATCCACATAAATTTTTATCGTCATAGGCGTTCCGGTCAGAGAAAATGCAGAGTCGGCATCAAGTGCAGGAATTTTTTGGTCGGTTTTCATGCCGTATATATTTGTTATAATTGATGATTCAGCTATTCCCAGCGAAAAACCAACATCATCTCCGGTTGCTCCTCGTGCAACCAATTTGTTGACGCCGGACAAAACTTGATCTTCGTTTTTGTCGTTTATCAAAATAATTTCCGCCATTTTGTCAACCTCCAGATGGCGTGCCAAACAATGTGTATGACGCCGATGTAAAGGCTATTTGCGCCTCGCTATCTCCAGTTGCCTTGCGGATGTATGCAGACGCTTTTTCTTTTAGGTCCGTCAAAATCGCAGGGGTGATTTCTATGGTAGGCCCAGCACCCTCCAATGTTGGTATTTGGATGTCGCCCGCCGGCGAATGATACACGACCGTGCTTGGTGTTCCAGAAAATTGCAAGAAAAAAGATGAAATCAAATCTCCCCACCATACAAATGGAACAGCCAGCCCGCTCGACAACTCTGCTACGACAATAATCGCCTCTGATGTGTTCTTTGCTATGTTCTCCAAACCGTTGCTTGCTCCGCCTGAAAACGACTGCAAGGCCCACCCAACATATGATGGGACATCGGTGTTTTCTTGCCAATTCAGTGCCTGATTTGCGTTTGGGTTTTGAGCTTCGACACTTGTAGTTACAACCACTTTTTTTATTCCGTCATAACCGCCATTGGGCTCTATGATTTCTGTCCCATTTTGCGTGATTTTCCAGTTTCGTTCTTCCTCCAACTCGGGGATTGGCACACTAACCGATAAGTCCACTGCTTTAAGCCCGCTGTATTCCGGGTCTGGTACAATGCCAAATGTGCCATTCTCTGTCACATCTTCATGCTTGGATTCTTGCAGTTCGCCCTGGGTAAATACCACCATGCCGTCTCCGGTGGCGGCGGGAATCTTGAGCTTTTCCTTGGTGTAGGTGGTCTCTACACCATTCCTGTCTTTGAGTTTGTAATCCATTTAGGTCACCTCCAAATAGTCGCCGTTTTCTGCGGCGCTGTAGACCTGACGGACGATAAGGGCGTCGCCGTCCTCCTCCGGGGCCTCCCAGGCCGCCTCCGTGTAGTCCAGGTATACGGTGTCCCCCTCCTGCCGCCAGCGCATGGGGCGGTAAATATACACGGTGTCGCCGCGCTGAATAAACCGGGGATAGATCGCCTTGGCCTCCGCCGACATGGCCAGCTTTACTCGCTCCGGGGCGGCTCCATCCTGGGCCGTAAGCATTTCCGGAGCTATATCGCCTACCACGGGGGGCAGCACATGATCCGCCGCGCCGGGCATGACCTGGACAGGTACGCCGGATGCCCGCATGGTCAGGGGCTCCGCCTGGGATGCCTGGCCGGGGCTCACGGTAATATCCGCCCCCTCCGCCGCCGGGAGGTGGGCCGTTACGGCCTGCTGCGCGGTTACGGGGTGCAGCTCCACACCCTGGCCTCCGGGGATGGGCATAGTCAGGGCTGCGGCCTGGGTCAGTGTCAAGGGATTTAAGGTCACGCCCTGGGCCGAGGGAATCGCCATCTTGCCCGCAAAGGCTTGCTGCAGCGTCAGCGGATGCAGGGTCACCCCGTAGCCGCTGGGGATGGGCATGGTCACGGCAAAGTCCTGGGTTATAGCAATGGGGTTTAGAACCACGGACCGCACGGATGGGATGGTCATGGTAAGGCTTACTGCCTGCTCCGCCGCCAGCGGATGCAGCGTCACGCCCTGGGCTGCAGGGATAGTCATGACCAGGGCCAGGGTCTGCTCCGCCGTCAGCGGGGACACGGCCCCCACCTGCGCCGTGGGCAGGTACATGGTCAGGGGGATGTCGTGCCGGGCGCTGGTATCTACCACCGCCTGGGCCGTCCCGGACACATCGGCACCCGGGGTCAGGCGCGTATCGGCCCGCAGCGGCACAAGCGTCACCGCGGTACCGGCAGCTGCTTGCGTCAGGATCAGGTGCAGGCTGGCCGCGCCCGGCCTTCGGAATCCGGCCCACACCAGCGCGCCGCCCAGCCAAATCTCCGACAGTGGCGTGCTGCCCAGATACGCCGCCGCCACCGCCCGGGAGCCTGCATAGATCATGGCTCCGCCTCCTCGAGGATCAGATATAGAGTATTGGGGTCGGGGGTCTCCGGCAGAGCGGAGACCGGCTTGATGTGGACGCCCAGGGCCAGCGTGCCGGTCTCTGAAATGGTAAAGTCTTCCGCCGATGGGGCCACCTTGCCGGGGACGGTGGCCGTGGCGATGGGAATCGTGGCGTCAGATCCCGCCGGGCCCTGAGGGCCTGTCTTTCCGGGGTCTCCCTTCGGTCCCTGGGGGCCGATCTCACCCTGCGGACCCGCAGGGCCTTGCTCACCAGTGTCTCCTTTTGGTCCCGGTTCTCCCTGGGGGCCTTGCGGTCCCTCCGGTCCAGTGTCCCCTTTTTCGCCCTTTACCTTATCCCCCTCCAGCAGGGCCAGGAGCTGGGCGTACACATCGTCCCCCGGTGCCGCCGGAGTGCCGCCGTCCGAGAGTATGGATGGGAACGCCACCAGCTCCGCCGGGCGGGTGGTGTGGATATTCCCGGCATACAGTCCGATCCGCACGCGCCCCGGCGCCGGGCAAGGTGGGAGCGCCGCCTCGGTGCCTGTGAATACCACATCCTGGTAGGTTCCGTCCGGCCAGGTGCAGCGCATAGTCTTGGCCGCCTGGTCCCAGTCCTCGTCCAGGTCCCACACCACCATATAATCGCTGTTGTTGCACACGATGGTCTTCACCCCTGCTACCGGTCGCAGAGCCTCCACCGTGATAGGCAGATTTTTCATCCGGCACTCCCCTCCTTGTGTTTCGTCGCTCTCATTATACAGGTCCGCCCCGGGTCTTTTCTCCCCTCCACCTCCAATTATTTTTGCGCAAATTTCCAATCGTTTGGGAATATGAAAACAGGCCCCGCCATATGGCAGAGCCTGTTCATGTTCTCTATTCTTTTGCGACCCGGGCGGTCTCCCGGGCCACGATACCCTCAAAGGCCACCCGCAGCTTCTTGTCTGCGGCGATGGCGTCCAGCTTGGTCAGCGCCATGTAGTCCTTGTACCGCTTGCCGATCTCTTTCTGCCTGGCCCGCAGACGGCGCAGCCGGGCGTCCGTGCTGCAATTCGCCTCCCGGTCCAGCATGGCGTACAGCCGTCCCTTCCCCGCAGGTACCGAAAGCCCCTTAGCCTCGCAGTAGCGCTGCATGGCCTCCGCCATGTCCGGTACCCATGTGTCGGCGCTGGGCCGGGCGATGGCCGTCAAGGCCGTTTCCACCCGCTGCTCGATGCGCTCAATGCGCTTCTCCTGCTCCACCAGCAGCTGGGCCTGGGCCGCCAGGTTCTCCGCCACGGTCATGGGGCGGTTTTCGTACCGGCCCGTCTTGCGGATGCTGGGGAGGACTTCTTCCGTCACCCAATCGGTGAAGCGGTCTGCCTCCGGCTTGTGACTTTGGAAGATAGCCCGGTAGAGGTTGCCCTCGTTGACAAAGAGCATGCCTTGTACGCTTCTATTGGTAGGGGTATCGATTATAACGATACCCTCCGCCTTTAATCGATGCCTACAATCCTTTGCTCGAATTCCCAGCGGTTTGCAAATATCAGCCAAGCAAAACCAAGTTTCCCCGTTTTGCTCTGCTGTCCGCAGCTCTCCGAACTCCGGATTCTGAAATACGGTCAGATCGTTCATGCCACCACCCCCTTACACCAGGTGCAGCGCGGCTATGTAGAGGATCCGCAGCTGCGTCTCGCTGGCCATGGCCAGCAGCCTCTCGATCTGCTCCAGCAGTATTCTTTTGTTTTCCATAGTTACCTCCAAATTTATTCTTGCCTGGAGGTCCCCTCTGTGATAGAATAGATTTATCCAGATGGGAAACCTCTGGTGTGTGGAACACTCGCCATTGCTTTGGTCGGCGCGGCGGGTGTTCTTCTTTTCATTTGCCGAGTTCTTCATCCAGTTTTTTTCTAAACCACTCCGTTCGGCCTTCACCCCGTTCGGCAAGTTTGCGATCTAGCGCCTCTGCCTTTTCTTTGTCTACCATGAAGACCAGTTGTTTTTTTGCCTTTCGGAGTTTTCTAAAATACTCGGCCCGGCTTTTCTCGGTCACATATTCACCTCCTGTTGTTAGCAACATTATACATGTTGTTAACAGCGTTGTCAACCCTTTTTTTGAGGTGGACGATATTACCGTCCACCTCAAATCACAATCCGCAGCTGTGTCTCGCTGGCCAGGGTCAGCATCCTCTCTATCTGCTCCAGCAGTATGTTTCGATTTTCCATAGTTACCTCCAAAATTATTCTTGTCTGGAGGCTTCCCCTGTGGTAGAATAGATTTACCGTGAGGGAAACCTCGTGGTTCCGAGCGTATGGGTGTGCCTGCAAGCTGTAGCCCATGCGCTCATTTCTTTTCCAACTCAGCTTTTACAAGCCGAATGCCCTTAACAATTACTTCCGTTTTACTGACTTCCAGTTTGTCGGCGCACTCTTGAAGAAGCTGTGCTTCATCGGGGGCCATTCGGATTTCAAGGCGTTCGGTCTTTTTGTTGCTGGTCGGGCGTCCTGTTCTGGGGGACATTGTATCACCTCTCTTTTCTGCCCGTACATAAATAATATATTATGCCCGTACAAATGTCAAGCCTTTTTTGAAAAAAATTTAGGGGGCAGTAAAACACCGCCCCCTGTTGTTATTTTTTCTTCGCCTGCTTCTTTTTCTTCTCGTCCTCTGCCCACTTCTTTACCCAGCCTGCCGCCACATCTGCCGCGTTGTCGTCATACATGCGGCTGCCCTGTATGACCATGCGGATGCGCTTCATTTCCTTCTCGTTCTTCTTTTTGTAGGCGCGTAGGTACAGCTTCTTATAGTAGGCTGTCAAGGAGCTGCGCACCGCCGACCGGGCCTCCTTCTCCTCTTTGCCAGCGTCCATCTTACTCTGGATCACCTGGTCAATGACCTCCCGGCCCTTTTCCATGTGGCCGTTCTCAAAGCAGGCTTTAACGATTGCCATGCTGGGGTCTGGCTTGTCTGTGGCCCAGCTTAGTTCATGGCCCGTTAGGTCCGTGATGTTGCCCACGATGCCCCGGAGAATGCCGAAGGCGTTCTTCGCGGGTATGCCCAGCACGCCCGCCGTATCCATGGCGAAGTCCACAGAGTCGGTGACAATGTCGGCCTCCTCGTCCTCGCTCAGCTTCACGATGTCCTGTCGCACTCTGTCCATTTGGCTGAGCCAATCGTTGATAGCGTCCAGCGTGGGGATGGACAGTGTGCCGCCGTAGCTGCTGCCGGTTATGACTTTCTCTATCCCTCCGGCTATTAACCCGCCTCCGATGGGGGCGATCAGCTGCGCCCCGTTTACGGCCATGTCGCCCAGCACCCGCTTCATTATGGACACCACCGTCAGCTCTTCCTCGTCGTCCCGATAGCGACCCAGCCGGTTTCGCACGGCGTAGGCCAGCAGCGTCATGGTGGCAAATACCGCCAGGGACGCCACCTGTGAGCCCACGGCCATTCTGAACTTTCTGTTCGCCGCTTTGATCTGCTCCGGGTATCCGTTTTTCTCAGCCTGGGCCAGCTCCCCCGCTGCGTCATACAGGATGCCCGCGTTCTGCAGGGGCTGGGTGCGGAACATCATCAGTCCTCGCAGGACCTCATTGGTGTTCTTTTGCACCTCTGGACGGTGCAGGGAGTCATACATAGGTTGGGTCTCGCTGATAACCTTTTCGTATAGCTCTGTCACCCGACTCCAGTATGTGGGGTCGGACTGCTTCACGCCGTCCAGCTCCACCTGCCGCTTTGTGGCCAGCCATATAGCCGCTGTGGTAGCCACATCCATGTTCTGTATCCATTTCAGCGGGTTTGCCACATCCGGCAGCTTCTTGTCCATCCAGCGCACCACTTTGCTGTTGTCCTGAGCGATCGTCGCCGCCTCCTCCATGGACATACCCTTGCGGCGCATGTAATGCATAGGTGTATGTTCGTCGATCTCCGCAAACAGCTTCTTGGCAAATGCACTGTTGTCAGCGGCAAACAGCTTGGCAATGGTGGCCTGATACGGGAAAAGGGCTTTCTGCGACAGGTACAGCCCCGCCGTGGAGTAGGACGCCGCCTGCTTGATGGTCACGGAGATGTTGCTCAACAGTGTGGCCTCTACGAACTTGCCCTCTGCCTTACGCATCAGTTTGCTTATATCGTCTGTCGCTCTTTCCCGGGAGGTCTGCAGGTCGGTTATAGCCTGCTCAATGAGCTTTGTATCCGCTGCTGGCCATGCCCGGTCTATGGCCTCCTTCATGCTCATGCCCTGTCCCTTCTGTGACTTGGCATTGTATGCTTTGTTGAAGTTGCGGATAGGCACCGCCAGACCGTATATTCGGCCCACGCGCTCAATATGGTTTTCTATAATGGTATTCAAGCCCCGGATGATAAGCGGGTTTTGCGCCCCGGCCACCACAGATTTCAGCATCCCGTCCCCCTCGATGGTGGCGTCGAACTTCACGCCGTCAATATCCTTGACCACCGTGCGCTTGTCCACCTCGTATGGTACATAGTCCTTTGTAACGGCCATCCGCCGGTGTTTGGTCTGCACAGTCGCCTCGTTTATGGCGTTCCGGGCCATGCCGTTGAAAAATTCGCTGGCTGTGTGCATATAGTCTTTCGCCCAGGCATCCAGGCCATCCTCCAGCTGTAAAATGTCCTTCAGGAAGGTTTTATTCAGTTCCTGTCCTTTGGAGATAGCATCCTGCCCCTTGCCCTTGCGCATCAGCTTCAGGTCCGGAACGATAAATCCCTTGCCCTCCAGGTGCCGGGTCTTGTCCGATTGCTCGCGCTTTGCGGAGAGAATGAGCTGCATGACCTCCATCTCCGTCATGTTCATATCCACGCCGCTGATATGGTAGGTTTTTAGTTCCGTGGCAGACTTCAGCATTCGCTCCCCGGCAAACCTGTCGAACAGCTTGTTGGCCTCCATGATGAAGCGGTCCTTCTTCTTCACGCCCTCCTCCAGCTGGCGGAACAGCTTGTAAAGCGCCGCATTGTCATTGTACTGGCACATCCGCCGGATGTTTCGCATGACCGAGGCCGACTGCCGCGCCACCGCATCCGTGGCCGCCTCCGCCTTGGTTCGCCCCGGCATCTGCTGCATCTGCTGCACAGCGCTGTCCACCAGTTTCTGCGTGGATATACGCTCCAGGCTGCCGATCTGATACCGGGCATCCTTCAAGATACCCTGCATAGACACCAGTACCTGTGCCACATCCCCGGCTTCCTCATAGGTCAGGTCACGGATAGCTTTTCCGTCCAGCGCTTCCCTCAACTTCTCCACAAGCTCAGAAAGCTCCTTGTCGTACCCCAGGCGATAATACTGGTCCTCGCTGTCCGCCAGCGCGTCATACTGCTTTTTCATGTACGCCAGAGCATCGGATGTGGTTTCGTATCTGTACTTGGATTTGGTCCCCTCCCGGGGGCCACTCTCGTCCAGCATCATAGCCACTTCCAGGCACGACCGCACCAGCTCCTCCGGGGCGTATCGGTCTTTGGTGGGCTTCAGCAGCATCCGCTTCCACTCGCTTGTTGTGCGTTCAAGGCGTTTCTTCAGCACCTGGTAGCGCTGCCTCTCCTCCGCCTTTTCCCTGTATCGCATTCTTGCCTTAAAGGCGGTTTCTTTTTCCACAAACTCTCTGGACTTCCTCAACAGTGTCTTGATGGCCGCCTTGGACTCCAGCTCCCACACTGCCGTCTCGTACCGTTCCGCCTTGTTCTTGGCGATGTCGATACGGTTTTTGTTCTTGGTCAGCTCAGTCCGCTCTTCGCCCGTGATCTCCGATACCTTCCGCCCGGCCAGGAGTTCCTTCCGTTCCTCCTTCAGCGCAGTAAGCGTTGCCTGTGCCTCCTCCAGTCGGCGTAGCCGAACAGTGAATATCTCCAGCCTGTTGCGGTCCTCCGGCGTCCAGCTCTTATTTTGCTGCCGCAGAGCCATCTCCGCCGCGAGACTCAGCACCGCCCGATCAGACAGCCTCGGCTCCCGCTGCTGGAATTGCACTTTGCCTCCGGCGCGGTCTTTACACAGCTTTACCCACGCAGCCTTAACAGCGTCGTAGTCGTGGAACATGGGCCGAAGCAGGTCATCGTTCACGCCTTCGTGAATATCTCCGCTGATGTAGGCGAACAGTTCCTCTCTTAGCTTCTGAAGCTGTGTACTGTCTGACAAATCTGCCTCTCCGCCAAGATATGCCTCTGCAATTACCGCCTGATACTCCACAAACTCCTTGCTGGAAAAATTCAGGTTGTCAGATAGCTCGTCGGCATAAGCCTCTCTTGCCTGAGTGCTGCCCCAGAAATGGAACGCTTCGTGTCCGGCAGCATTTTTAGATGGCAGGGACACGCGGTTGCTAATGAGTACCTTTCTCTTCTCAATCGTGACAGCTTGCGAGATTGCTCTCTTGGATGAGATTCCATCGAGATTCCAATGCACATATCCCTCGGTGATCTCTGCGTCAATGCCCAGTGCAGTTAGTTCTTTTTGAATCTGTCTGGCATTTTCTCCGGCAGATCTCCAAGGAACGGTCCTGTATCCGTAGGCAATGGAGTTCCCTTCAAAGATTCTAAGGCCTTCGCCAGTCGCTCTGCGTAGGAAAGCTCCTCTGTCTTCCTTTCGTTCTTCTCCACCATCCAAATCCTCCTTCAACAAATCTTTTACTGCATCCATTTTACCATCGTCGCGCTTACCTTTCAAGGGCTTTTCATCCGGCTTGATGCTCTCACTGGTGCCGACCGGCTCTTGCTGTTTCACTTCCGCCGGAGCGTTCTCCTGTACCGTCCCCCGGCCATTCCTGGCAGCATCCACCAGGGCGTTGTCCCATATCTCTTGCAGCTCCTGGGCGTACTGCATCATGGCGCGGCTCTCCGGCCGGTCTGCCGTCAGGCCCTCCATAGCGGCCTTCAGGCTCCTCACCCACTTGCGGATCCACTGGCGAATGCGCTCGGCCAGGCTGCGGTTCTCCCGGGCCAGCTGCTCCACCGCCTTGCTGTCTTTGAGCATCATCTCGCAAGCATCGGCCACCACCTCGTCCACGGCCTCCTCGTAGGAGAGCCCCGGCTCCCGGCGCTGCTTGTCCGTCACCAGGTCGTCAAAGCTGATGCCCTTCTCTCGGGTCAACTTTTCCACAACGAAGTTTTTCAGCACCTCGTATTGCTCCGGGCTGCCCTCCTTGATGTAGTGGGTGATCTCGTGGGCGGCAGTTTTCAAAATGGCTGTCTCTCCCATCGCCACCCGGTCCCGTCCGGCGTTGATGTCCAGATACAGGGTGCCGTCCTTATAAAAGCCGTTGGCCCCCTCATATTCGCCTCGCTCGTTGGCCTGGCTCTCATAGAATACCACATTCACTCCCGTTGCCTGGGCGAAGGCTTTCATGGTACCCACGGAGGCCCACTGTCTGCCATCCATGGCTTTCTTGTTCACCGGTGCATACTTTACGCCGCCCACTTCGGCCCCTCGCAGGCTCACAGCGGGCTTTTTCTGCGTGGAGCTATCCACGGTCCCGCCGGACCGTTTCTTCTCCTGGCGGCCCTGCAGCTCCCGTTGGTGCGCCTTTGCGCCCTCTTCGTAGGCAATTTCCCGCTGGGTGGTGTTCAGATAGCTCACCGCCTGGGACTTATTCACATAGTCCATAGGCACGCCCGCCTTGCCGTATTCATAGGCATTGTGGAACTGCCGGGCGTAGGTTTCCAGGTTCTGCGTCTGTCTATAGGCGCTCACCAGCACCGGCCCCGCCTCGCCCAGGTCTGCCGCCCAGTCGAACAGTTCCTCCTGGAGCGGCGAAAGCTCCGCCTTCTCCGCCGGAACGGTCTGTATCTTGCCCTGATCGTCCTTCACGATGGCGTCCAGCTTCCCGGTTTCCGCGTTGTACTTGGCCCCGGTGACGCCGTTTTCCTGTATGCCCCGGTTATAGGCGGCTCGGTTGACCCGCGCCGTGCCGATCTTCCCGGTCCACTCTTCGTCCGTAGCTCCCACCCGGATGTTCTCCGGATTCAGCTCCTGGCGCACCTGCCGGGCCCGCTCGCTGCCCTCCAGCAGCGTTTTCTCCGCGTCGGTGATCCTCTCTCCCGCCGCCTGCCGGGCGATGGCCTCGGCTACCTGCGGCACATTCTCCGTCTCTCCCAGCTCCGTGAGGCGGACTTCTGCGGCGGTTTGGATCGTCGCCCTATCACCGTCCACCATGTCGATCTCGTTCTGCTCCACCAACTGGCGCAGCTCACTGCCTGTCAGCTTCTTCCCGGCATCCAGCTTTTTCTGCAATTTGGTAGCAAGCGCATTGTCCGGGTTCATTTCCAGGGATTCCTTCACCAGATCCTGAGCGGAGGTTCCATAGGCCCTCTTATACTGCGCATTATTGATTCCTCGCTGGGTCAGCTGCTGCCCGCCGGAGAGGATGCCGCCCACCGCTGCACCGCCGGCGTATTCGCCCAGCGCGGTCACGGGGTTTAGCACCGCGTTTTCGTCCGTGACGGACGCGATGGGGTTCCCCTTGTTGTAGACCACATTTTCCAGCAGCCGAGACACGATCCCCTGCTGGATTTCCTCCATGCCTTCCTCATGAGCCGATTTTAGCCAGGTCCTGAAGGTAGGTTTTTCGGGGATCTTCTGAATACCGCCTCCGATCTCAATAACGGAGTTCAGCCCCGCCGAGGAGAGCGCGTATCGCAGGGCCTCGTCTTCTGTGGCGCCGCTATCCAGGGCGTCGTAGTAGTCCATGCCCACTTCGGAGGCAAAGCTCATCCAGTAGTCTCGGCTGGTCAGCATATCCCGTGCGGCCTGGCTCATTGAGTTGAGGACACCCGATTTTTCTACGACCTCCGCGCCCGTCTTCAGCAAGCCCTCCTTGGTAAGCGCAGCTGCCGCCGATGCACCGCCGGTTAACGCAGCTTCCGCTGCCATGGGCAGTGCATTTCCCAGCGCATAGGCAGTATCTCCTCCGAACTCCGCCGCCTTTTGCAGCAGCTTGCTGTCTGTTCTCTCGGCATTTTCCCGGATACGCTCCATGTTATACTCTGTGTCTTGTTTGATGCCCACCAGTCCGTTTTCTCCTGCCCACTTCCAGTCAGGACGGCCATTATAGAGCACATTGAAAA
>ERZ1034865.986-NODE-986-length-14319-cov-3.798374_pt1 | contig 14319 bp, 26 predicted proteins | sample MGYA00520632_ERZ1034865 | MGnify/ENA primary metagenome ERZ1034865 (study PRJEB33766, sample SAMN09781738) | gut metagenome | biome: gut microbiome | host: Homo sapiens | place: Madagascar | study: EMG produced TPA metagenomics assembly of the PRJNA485056 data set...
GTGTTATAAATTAGTAGTAGTAACTGATAGCAACCCACAGGCTACTCCTAGTTACTACTACAAAAAAAGTCATAAAAAAATGACCTTTAAATTTCTACGATCGTCAATTTGAATTTCTTTTATAACAGATCTCCAGAGCTGGCGGCGTTCTGCCGGATCCAGCGTCTCATATACAGAGTTTAAATCCATTTTTAAAAGTTTCTGGATAGGAGCCATATCCTTTTGTGGCTGGTTACGCGGGAGGCTTTCCAATTCTTTAATGTATTGCTCTTTGTCCTGTTTTAATTCGTCCATTGTAATAATATCATTCACATACAAATCTTTCAGCTTGTCAATTTTTTTCAAAATAGAAGCCCTGCGGGAATCATAGTCAACAACCTTTGCAGCTGCAATTTCATAGTCAGCAATGTATTTCTGGAGAAGATCTTTAATGTTTGACAGCAAATATCTTTCTATGTATGATTCAAATACTATTTTGCGGTTAACGCAACGCTTGTTAGGATAAGCTCCATGACAGCGATAAAAAGGATATTTATAATATCCGTCACCGTTTCGCTTTTTGATTTTACGCATGGCACCAGAGAAAGCCTGACCGCAATGAGCGCACCGAAGCAGACCACTAAATACATAGCTATATTTCTGACTGACCTTAATATTGATAGCAAGAAGCTCTTGCACACGTTCAAACAGATCCACCGGAACAAGGGCAGGGCAATAGTGATCGTTATCCCGGAACACACCAATATATTTCTTATTCTTTAAAACAGATTTTTTGAGGTTGTCCTGAGACATAATGATTCCCATGTCACGTTCCAGATGGGAAATAGTCTGATTCAGGGAACCGCATTCAGCATAGAACTGAAAGATATGCAGAACTTTATCTGCGTCCTGGTTAAGTACCAGGTGTTTGTTTTCGATAGAATAACCAAGAGGAACTTTTCCGGATAAAACTTCCCCTTGGCGGTACTTATAATCAAACACATCCCGGATCCTGACGGAATCATTCTCCGCTTCCAACTCTGCAAAGGTCATGGACTGAGCGACAAAAGCCCGGCCATGCGGTGTCGTAGTATCAAAATACGGCTGATCGACAGCAAGCCAGTCGCAATGATTCGCTTCGAGAATAGCTTGCGTGTTCAGGTAATGTCTCAAACTGCGGAACCAGCGGTCAAGTTTGGTAAATATAATCAGATCTATGCGTCCGAGTCGGACATCATCAAGAAGCTGCTCAAAGTCACCGCGCTTGATTTTTCTTCCGCTGATTCCATCATCAATATAAGTTCCTGCCAGAACCATGTTCTCTTTAGAAGCTATGTAATTTTTGCAGGTGGAGAGCTGTTCGTCAATGCTGTCTCCTTTTTTTGCCTGCCGGTCCGTAGATACACGAACATAAATAGCAACATTCGTTATGCTCATAACCTATCACTCCTTAAAAATGGGTATAAAAAATACACCTTTGCAGGCGTATCAGTTCGTGCTATAATCAAATTGTTCAGAAAAGATTGTAGCATCAACTGATAGCTGCAAAAGATTCACACAAAGTCGTCCTGGTGCGCCAACACTGGGGCGATTTTTCATTTATCTATAACATTTCTTGCACGCATCATATCCACGCGCTTTAGCTTCACTGATCGTCACCCTGTACGGATTATTCATTTTACTGCAGTCTTTACTGAGATGATATTTCTTCCCCGTATCGCAGATCCATACATAGGTTTCCGTAGGTGTCTTCTTTGCAATTACTTTGATTTTGTAAGTCCATTTTACTGATTTATATTTGCCCGTAACAACAACAGAACCTTTTGACTTAGCAGTAATAACTCCCTTAGAGCTTACGGTAGCAATTTTGGGATTGCTACTTTTGTAAGTCATTTTAACCGGAGCTTTAATGGCTTTCCTTTGGTTCACAACCATAGTAATAGATTTGGTTTGATTTGTAACCTTTTTGGTTGCTGCCTGAACGGGAACTGTAAAGAGAGACAATATCATAACCATAGAAAGAATCAAAGACAATAATTTCTTTTTCTTGTTCATGTTCGTTCTACCCCTAAATAATTATTTGTCGGACAGTAATTTAGCGATTCTGTCAAGCTGACGAATGATAATAAAATTCTGTTCGAGTACTGCACGCTGATAGTTCATAATATTCTTCTGGATATCACGATCGCTTCCGGCACCCAGAGAGATTCCAAGTTCTGTAAGACCGGTACCGCTTAATTCATTAAGAATACTTTTGACAGATTCAATATCATTAGGATCCTTTAAATTTTCCATTCCGAATTTACGGAGAGCTGCAAGATCCTTTTCGGCTTGTTTGGCTTCAGCTTCTGCCTGCTTACGGGCTTTCTTTTCTTCTTTGGTTTCACCAGTATTATTAAAAAGACCCATCATTTGTACCTCCTTGATTGGAAAAACTTACCGGTAGTATTATGACGAGACTCCACTTTATAATGTTTCCTGCACCCAGCTGTTACTAATAACGGGAAGGTGTGGGAACAATGATGAAAAGAAAATACATACATTATGGCAACTGTAAAATATATGCTTTGTATTATCACAGCAACAATACTATATATATTAATCTTAACTTTAATTGGGGAACTCAAATCATAATACTTAAATAGTTAGTTGCAGCTGGGTGTGTTTCACCCAGCATTTGAATTTTCATCACCTGTAACAGGTGGGTGCATAATTTCTAATTCTTCCGGGCTGTCTGGAGCACCACCAGCACCCATGAATTTTTCCTTGAAATGATTTACGATCTGCTTCCGGATCACTGGATCAATTTCAAAGTAAGTCTTAATAATTTCTTTTTCAAGAGCTGTCGCATTATGCTGAGCAGCGAAATCATCAAGGCTGAATGTCTCTGACTCTGCAAACATGGAGCCAACGCCATCTCTGAGCCATTTTTCATCAACATTAAATTCACGACAAATAGCTTTTATATTTGATTCTGTAAGATCATTAACGCCGGTTTCAACTTGACTGAGAGAACTCTTTTTCAGACCAATTTTGGCACCAAACTTTTCAAGTGTGAGACCGAGAGTTTTACGTGCCATTCTAACACGCTCACCGCGAGTCATGTGTTCACCTCCTTTTTTATTATAAAAATAGCATAGCACTGAAAAAACGGAATGTCAATGAAAAAAGTTTTTTAAACGAACAAAAATGACTTGACAAAATTCTTTAAAACAACTATTATGTTTTTAGAACGAACAAATAGAAAGGGGAACAAACAAATGTGGGAAACAGTTAAGGAAGCAAATGGATATAGGATTTTTAGAATGGCAGGAACCAGAGGTTGCTATCACATACGCCTGGATGAACACCGAGAGGTGACATTTAAAACCATCAAGGCAGCAGCTGAGTGGGCGAACAATCATTAATAAAGAGGGAGGCGAAAGCCTCCCGGAAAGGAAGAAAAATGCACGAAACGCCAAAAAAGAGAGTAAGTGGAGTAGATGAATTTATGGTACAACGTGCATCCGCACAAATCTTGAAAGAAATGGAAACGTGCGGATGGACCCAAGGAGAAGCTGAACTACTTCCAAAATATTTAGAATCAGCAATAAAGCAAAACAGCGAACGGATCAGAAAACTGAAACCATTCGCTGTATGCGAGATTACAAAAGAATCTCTTTGACTTCTGAAACAGTCTTGTCATAATCAGCGGCGATCATTTCAAGGGTTGTTTCAGAATCATCAGGATGCAGTTCTTTGTGAATATTGTAAAGCAATGCAATGTTATGAACTGTAATATCTTTCTCGGTCATAGAAAAACTCCTTTCTGTATACTCAGCTCCGGCCAGGGAGCCTGTATATACAGAATAGGAGAAACACCGAAGGAAGTCAATAAGCCGAAACGGAACAATAGTTCCGTCTGGGTACGGCGGCAACGTACTCACTGACGAGGCAAGCCGAAAGCAGTACAGAATATGCCAGAAAGGAGAAAGAAATATGACACAGGATAAGACAAAAACAGTGATTAAACAGGAAGACAGAGCCGAAGCAGAGGAATTTACAATGTTTTTGCAGTCGTTAAGCCTGGATAAAAAGGCATTAATGAATGCTTATATTGAAGGAATGAAAGCGGGAGTATGTATGGTAGCCAAAAAACCTGCATAAGGGAGGGAAAAAGGTGTACAAAACGGAAAAACCGAAAAATAAAAAATGCCCGATATGCGGAAATGAACAAATTTCAGATCAGGATAATTTTTGCACGAATTGTGGAGCTAAATTGAGAACAACTTGCAACTGTTGGGTAAAAAAAGGCAGCTACAACTGCAGTGAGAGTAGCTGCCCAGGGTACAGATTACATTACACAGACATTAAAAAGTCAAATTCCTAAGCGTTGCTTCATCAATTCGCATCCAAAATCTATTATGAATTGACGAATTGCGTCGACTGCAACAGAAGTTGCACCAGTTAAGACTTTTTTCATTCGAATAGAAGCCAACTCTGTTCGAGGTGTCTGGGATACAACATCCGGAAGAGATTCAATTACAGATTGTTTTAAATCTTCGGATAGCCCAGATTCTTCCTGAATGATTAAAGAGATGCTTTCAATCGCAGATTGCGTCCAAGGAAAAGGTTTTCCGCAGTATTCGCAATATTTAGGAATATCCCATGGGATTGCATAACCAAATTCACCTTTGTAATCGCCAGAAATTTCCTTGTGACAGGTAGGGCATTCGCTGATTGTAGAAGCACCGCATTCGCTGCAAAAAGGGACATTCTTTTGCGGATGAGTATGGAAACAGCCATTTATTAAATGACCATTTTTACATATTAATGCCGCGTCACGTTCAGAAGAACACATATATTTCACACTCCTTTCTATTAAATACTCGGACATGGCAGTGTCCTGTAATATCAGAATAGGAGAGGGGTGCAGAAAAGTCAAGAGGGAGGGAATGAAAGTGGAGACACAAGGAACATTTAACGCGGTAAGGTTCTATGAAACCCTTGCCGCGATCCTCTCAAAGAAGCATGGCGTTGAGATCACCGTAAAGGTGAAGGAAAAGCCAAAAGAAAAAGAGGAAACAGCTTGAACCATGACAACTACATAAGGAGACAAAAAAGAAATGGAACGAAAAATAATAATTTCATTGGTATCCGGGTACCTGGTTTCTATGCTGCCGATCTGGACGATCGACAGCAGAATGCAGGAAATCCTCCTGACATTTGCAGTATCTTTCTGCATCCTCTCCGGCCTGATCTGGATTGAGGAGAGGATGCAGGACATGAAAAAAGCCCTCACGCCAGCCAACGTGAGAGCAAAAAGAAAAAACAACCTTTTCAAATAGTATAAAGAAAATACGGGGAAATGTCAAGGAGGATTGAAGATGTTAAAAACAGACTATAAAGGATTCGGAGAATTTATGGAAAAAATCAAAACAGCAGGAGAAGAAGAAACAAGAACACTATGCGGAATACGACAGCAGATGTGGCTGAACGAAATTTCCGATTTTATTTTTCCAACTCCGGCGGGAGATCTTCCGTTCTTAATCAATGCGTTGGAGATATTGGCACAGACAATTAAAAAAACGAATCCGGAAGCGAAAGATTGCGCGAGAAAAATTATTAACGGAACTGGCTGGGAAGTGCAGGCGAGTACAATCAACAAGAACATGAGCGAAGCGGCTGCAAAAGCATGGCGCGAATCAGTTATGAATAACAAAGACATTATGTAAACTAAAAAGGCAACACCGGATCCTTGAAAAATAAATGAAAGTAAGTCGGAAAAGCAGGGGAACGAAAGCCCCTGTTGCTTACTTGCTAAAAGTATTAAAGATGGATTCAAAACAGGGGATACGATAATGAGTTACATGTGTAAAAGAATGAGGTTCCGGAATGCCATAGAGGTGTATGAATATCACACAGCAAAGTATGGAGCACCAGGACAGGAGAGGCAGGAGAAAAAGAAAGCCACTCCGGAACAGATGGCAAAGAGGAACAGATACAACAGGGAGAGGCTGGCAAGGTGGAAGCTCCGGAACAATTTTGACGTAGATGATTATTTCACAAGATTATCATACGAGAAGGACAAAAGACCGGAATCCATGGAAGAAGCAAAGGAAGACTGGAAAGCATTCCTGCAGATACTCAGAAGGGAATACAAAAAAAGAGGAGCAGAACTGAAATGGATGCGGAATATAGAAGTCGGCACAAGGGGAGCCTGGCACATTCACATCATTGTGAACAGAATCCCTGATACAGACGTTATTCTTGCGAAGGCATGGAAACATGGACAGATACAGAACCAGCTTTTGTATCAAAAAGGTGAGTTTGAGAAACTGGCTAACTACATAACGAAGACACCGGAGACGGACAAGAGACTGAGAGAGGCAAACTATTCCGCATCACGCAATCTTCCAGTTCCGGAGCCAGAGAAAAAAGTGTATAAACACTGGAAAACATGGGGAAAAGTCAGAGTGCCAAAGGGCTGGGAAGTGGAAAAAGACTCTCTGCATGAAGGCGTGAATGATCTGACAGGCTACCAGTACCGATCTTATACCCTGATTAGAACAGTTCGACTGCCAAAGCAGGAAAAGAAGAAAGCAAAGAAAAAGAGGGAAAGGGCATGAAGGTAAACATATATCTGGAGACAGATAAGCAGTCCCAGGAATGTATGCAGCGCAAATACGGGTATGTGATTGAAACGATATTCAAAGGCACACCGATAACCAGAGAGGGATTCGGAAACATTGAGGGAACATATCACAAAACGAACCTGCAAGCCCTTATAAAAGCCCTGGGACATTTTCACAAAGAATGTGAAGTATGCGTATATACAAGAGACGCATTTGTTGCAACACGGATCCTGAAAACTGACGACATGATGGCAGCAGGATTCAAGGATACAAAAGGAAAACCGATAAAGAACGCCCAGGAGTGGGAGAAAGCCTGCAAGAAGCTGCAGGAGTGCAAGATCACAATATCCTCACAGACTGGGAAACATACATACTCAGCATGGTTACAGGAGGAAATGAAGAAACGTGAAGCCGGAGGAGATATGGGGGAAGGGATGGAGCCTGAGACCGGAACAGAACCCGGCAGAAATGGAGTATCTGGGTGAGATCATTAAATCCGGATACAGATTCACATACTACAAAGACCGGAAAGGAGGGATTTACTTTGAAAGCGAACCAGAAGAAGGAAAACCTGAATGGATGCGCCGCGCTGACGAAGACCGAAAGCGAAGGAATAGACACAGACATTGAAGCCCTGGAGACTTACATCTGCGACAATATTTGTCAGTATAGAGAAAAGACAACAAGCCAGGAAGCACTTGAGTATTATTTCTGCAGTTCGTGCGAAATGAGTAAGCACATAAGCAAAATAAAGACAGAATATGACAAAATCAATTCTTTCAGCCAGAGCGAGGCTTGGAAGTTGCTGAAAAAGTACAGAAGAATTGTACTTTGCAGAGAGTGCGAATATAGAGCATGTGATGATAAAACGATGTGCTACTGCAGAACAGATCGTGGATTAGGAGGAAGGTTAGAAGCGTTCGAAGGCTGCAGCAGAGGAAAAGAAAGAGAATGACAAAAAAAGGGGAAACGATTATGAGAACAATCGCAGTAATAAATTTAAAAGGTGGAGTTGCAAAGACAATTACATCAAACAGTGTCGCATATATTCTTGCAAGCCAGGGGAACAGAGTTCTCCTGGTGGATAATGACAAGCAGGGAGACGCGTCACGTGGATTAAACCGCCGCACCCAGGACGGGGAAGGAATTGACCGAATTATGACAGCCAGGCATCCGGAGGACTGGATGGATAAACTAATTAAGCACACAGACTTTGAGAATCTGGATGTACTTCCGGCAAATATGCGCCTGCTCAGCGCAAACCAGGCGGTTATGTTAGATCAGACGCGTCCACAGCAATTCCGTATCAGGGACGCTCTTGAATGCGTGAAAGATCAGTACGATTTCTGTATCATTGACAACGCTCCGGATATTAATGTATCAACAATCAACGCTCTGACAGCGTGTGATGATGTACTGATTCCGGTTGAAATCGACGACAACACAACCGAAGGCTTGCCGGAGCTGGTGAGTCAGATCGGATACACAAAAGAAGACCTGAACAAAGATCTGGAAAATTTCTGGATCTTTATCACGAAATACGACAGAAGAAACGAAGCCCAGAGACAGGGACTGGAAATGATCCAGGCAGCAGGCTATCCAATGCTAAAGACAAAAATAAGATACTCAAGAAAGGTATCTGAAAGCACATACGCAAGGATACCGATTCCTCTGTATTCTCCGCGCTCACTGGCAGCGAAAGACTATGAAGATCTTGTAAACGAATACATAACTGCAGTGAAATACGCAAAGGAAGGAGAGGAGGACTAATGGCTTTTAATCTTGCTGATATGGTAAACAAACGTCCAAAGCAGGTACAGCAGGAAAATACAAGCGATACCGTATACAGAGACGTGTTCGAACTTGTCCCGTCGAAAGAAAATTTCTACGGGACAGACCCGGACCGGCTCCAGGGCCTGAAAAATTCAATTCAGCTGTTTGGAGTAATGCAGGATGTCCTGATCGAGGACGTAAACGGGGAAGATCACATAATTTCCGGACACTGCAGGACAATGTGCTGCAGAATGCTTGTAGAGGAAGGACATGAGGAATTTAGAAAAATTAACTGCAAATACACGACAGTTAAGGACGACACAAGAAAAATGTTTCTGGAGGATGGCGAAGAAGACCATGAGACAACGCAGCTTCTTGAAAAGCTGGCAGTTATCCAGGCAAACCGATTCAGAGAAAAAACGGACTGGGAGAAGATGAAAGAAGCTCTTGAGACAGAAGAAATCATAAAAGGCTTGCGAGAACTCACAGAGCTGAAAGGCAAAACAAGAGACATGGTGCGGGAGACAATCGGAGTATCCGGAACGCAGATGGAAAGATACCATGCAGTCCAGAAGAAACTCAGCCCGGAATGGATGAAAGAGTTTCAGTCCGCAAAAATCAACATCACCGTAGCCCGCGAACTTGCAGATCTGGACGAAACATACCAGAAAAAGGCAATGGAACACTATAAGGACCATGACGGAATTACAGGAGCAGAGATCAAAGCATTTAAGAGTCTGCAGGAGAATAACAGAGACATTCCTGGACAATTCACGATTGAACAGGCGACAGGGCAGCAGCGACCGCCAGAGAACGACACACCGGTACAGCCAGAGCTGCAGATAGAAAGATTCTTCGAAGCCTTAAATAAAGGCGAAAGAGAAAGAGTCCTCAAATGCGACACGAGAATGGCTGCATACTTAATCAGTATCCGGTACCGGGATGTCAGGATCAGAAACGGACATTTCAATTATCAGGCAAACAAAGAGGGGATAACATTCAACCCTGACAGCACAATGCAGTACAGCCTGAAATGGAATGAATTGTCTGAGGAACTGGTGAAAAGATTCGGAAAGAAACAGAAGCCGGCCCGCATAGTATCCATAGACGCTCCGGAGAAGACGGGAAAGAAAGAAACTAATTCCGGAAAGTGCATACACCGCGAAGGGTTCAACTGTACACTTTCAGAAGCCCAGAAGGTAGCAGAAAGCAGCGGAGAAAACTGCAATGAAAAATGCTGCTGGAATTGCAAAAAGCATGGAGATTGCGGGTATGAGTGTAATTCATCCACACATCGTCCGATTGAACAGCCGAAACAGGAAGAAAAAAGTAGTAAACCGGTAACAGAGAGCTGCCAACCGGCAGCAGAAACGCCGGACAAAAAGCAGCAGAAAGACCATACTGGTGACCTTACCGAGAAGGTAAAACATCTGAGAAATACAGATAAAATTCCCGATGCATGGCCGGAAGACTTAAAAGATATTCCAATCCCGTCACTAACAGCTATTAATGATATTTTAGACGATGCAGAACAGGATTTAAAGGGCTACCTTGCAATTGCAGATGAAAAACTCCCTGCAAAAACAATTTTGAAACATCAGCTCATTGCTGGTGGACTGAGAATTATCAAAAATCTTGTAGGAGATTGTCAGGAAGAACCAGAACAGCCGCCTCTTCCGACTATGAGAAACAATGACCAGCGCAAGGAGTGGATGAGAAACTACAAAGCCTGGGGACTCTGGTACACCGATAATCACACCGACGTGAAATATTATAAATATGATTTCAATAACGGAGCGCGACTGATAGTAGAAGAATACACGCCGGATTTAGGGAATAAAAAAAGCTGGTGGATATCTGCTACAACGGAATCATATTACATGCACTTAGTAGGAGGACCTGAACCAGATCGGGCTGGCGGTGTGCCGAAATGGACGTATCATACACGATATAATAAATTCCCTAATTCAGAGACTGAATTGGTTGAGTTCCTCAAAGAACTGCAGAAATAACAGGAGGATTAGAAATTGCAGGAAAAACCGTTTTATGTTCATGTTGAATTGCACAAAGAAATTGTAAAGAACGCATGGATCATAAGTCATGAGGGAAGAAAAATTCTTGTGATCGAATTTCAAGACACAGTTACAGAGGATGAAAGCATTGCGTATGTATTCGCCCTGGCTAAAAGCCTGGTATCAGAAAAGAACACAAAAGAATTAAGCCCGGAAGTAATGCGGATGGTAAGAGGAACTTACGTCCGCATTCTGGACGCAGAAATGCAGGAACTTATTGACAATGGAATCGAAATGGAGAGATATGACCAGAGAGATTATTTTTAAGGCAAAGCGGATTGATAATGGTGAATGGGTTGAGGGGTGTTTAGTAATAGATCATTCACGGTCAAACTTATTTGAATATCGAATGCAACCAGTTGAATCAGGTGTTTTATACGCGCCACCTATTAATCCAGAAACCATCTGCCAGTTCACAGGACTTTGCGACAGGAACGGGAATAGAATCTGGGAGAATGATATTATTCAGTATGAAGATATTGCAGCTCCTGTAAGATTTGGAATTTATGATTCAGGCTATGGATTCTATGCAGACTTTCCGCGTGAGACATATCTACGAGAAAACCTTGGATACTGGAGATCAAAGACAATCGTCGTCGGAAACATCTTTGACAATCCAGAATTAGCAAAGGAGGGATAAACATGGAAAAGACATGTAAAAGTTGCAGAGAGAATGATCGCGGTCTCTGCGACCGTACCGGCCGTCTGGTGGAGGACGACGATAAATGCGAAAAGTGGAAAAACAAAAATCCGCCGGAATGGAAATCAAGAATGATGAATACATTTCTTGCTGGACATTAAGGAGGGCGAAAATGAATAAAAGACAGAAAAAGAAGCTCTACAAGAAAAAAACAGGGAAGAATCCGCCTAAGCAGTTGCACTATTCCGGAAAGGAATATCACAAAGCCATTAGAAAACCATGGGGCGGCGAGAAACCTTTAGAAAATTATTCCTGGGAAAGCGAAGAAGTAAAAAGAGCAGTTGCAAAAGCAGCAAAGGCGTTTACCGTAAAGGAAACAGTAGAGAGATTAAAAACGCTATTTGCGAAAATTGGAATAAGTCTGCCGGAGATTTCGGAACCAGGAAGCTATGCAAAAAATACAGAGAATATAGTTCACACAGCGGAAAAGCTGGCGCAACGAAGAAAGGCAGGAAGGAGCAGATGGAAATGAACCATTCGGCAGCAGAAGCGCAGGAGAACAGAGAGAAAATAGTGAAGTACATTGCAGGGTACATAAAAGCACACTGTTATCCACCTGCAATATATGAAATTGCAAAAGAAACCGGACTGTCAAAACAGACAGTCCACAGACATATGACAATGCTGATAGAGGATCATATTCTTGAGACAGATTCTGACATGGTAGATTCAAGAGCATATCGCATTAAAGGGACGAGAGTAGTAATGATAAAGGAGAAGAAATGAACAAAGTAATTTTAATGGGACGATTAACCAGAGATCCCGACGTAAGATATACAACCGGAGAGAATCCGCTGGCAATAGCCAGATACACGCTTGCAGTAGACAGAAGATTTCACAAAGACGGGGAAGCAACAGCAGATTTTATTTCATGTGTCGTTTTCGGACGTGCAGCAGAGTTTGCAGAGAAATATTTCAGACAGGGATTGAAAATTACAATCTCTGGGCGTATACAGACAGGAAGTTACACGAACAGAGAAGGACAGAAGGTATATACGACAGAGATTGTAGTAGAGGAACAGGAATTTGCTGAAAGTAAATCATCTGGAGACAACGGAGCGGATTACTATCCGCCAAAACAGACACCGCCGCCAGCTCCTGCGGATGGTGCAGATGGATTTATGAACATTCCGGATGGAATAGAGGAAGAACTGCCGTTTAGCTGAGAAAGGAGCAATAATGGACGCTATTGAAGTAAAAGTGATCGTTAATCAGAGAAGACAGACACGCTGGTTGAAAGACTATCACGAAAGATACAGAAAAAAGCTGGAGGAGAGAAAGAATGCAGTCGTTTCCGAAGCAGAAAAAGAAAAAAAGGAGTAAAAAGAAAGAACCTGAAAGGCCGAGTATCATGCACAGCAAAGAAAGCGGCACTTGCTATCTTTGTATGAAACTGCATAACAATTACAGAAGATACCAGGCACTCCAGGAACATCACATATTTGGAGGGTGTCCGAATCGGACACATTCCGGACATTACGGGCTAAAAGTGTATCTCTGCAATATACATCATCTTGCAGGAACAGGACCGGAAGCTGTACACGCAAATAAGAAAATCATGGCCATGCTGCACGAAGATGGTCAGAGAGCTTTTGAGGAAAACTGGGGAAGTAGAACAGAGTTTATGGAGATCTTCGGAAAAAATTTTATAATGGAGGATTAAAGTCATGATGGACATAGGAGACGTAAAGAAAGTTATTGATAACGTAGCACAGAAGCCATTCCTTTGCAGCGACACTGAGATTGAAACACAGAACGGATACATAATCACAACAAAAGCACATTATGAGGAACTTCTGACTGCGAAAAGAAAAGAAACCTCTTGCAGAGTTTCGCAGAGAGAGGACGGTCTCTGGGAGTGTCCAGCGTGCGGAGCAACAGATCAGCATGGACATAATTACTGCGATCAGTGCGGGCAGAGACTGAGATGGGAAGACCAGATATAAAAGCAGAGAAATAAAGGAGAGTAGAAATGCCAAACGTGAGACCGCTGAACAGAAAGAAATACAATATATCAAAAAGAGCTTTCCAGACTGCATACAATTACTGCCTGCAGTATAACGAATGGAAAGAAGAGTTGACAATAAAGAGAGACACAAGAGCCGGACAGAATCTGACTGGACAGCCGGGATCACATAACTGTTCTGACTCAACTGCAGACGCAGCCATGGAAGCAGCAGAGATTGCACGCAAGCTAAAGAAGATTGAAGACGCAGCCATGGAAGCAGTCGGAAAAGAAAAAGAGCTGTATCCATATCTGCTGTATTATGTGACAACAGAATATTGTACATTTCAGACTATGAAAGCCAGAGGCATTCCATGCGAGAGATCGTACTTTTACGAAATGCGTAGGAGGTTTTACAGTATCATAGCAAGGAGGATTAGATGATAGAATGTGATAAATGCAAGGCTCAGATGGAGCAGACTGCAAAGGAAGAACATATACCAAATACAGAATTGGACATCCAATACATTCAGTGTGAACAGTGCGGAAAGAAGTATATTGTACTGCTAAAGGATAACAAGACAAAAGGAATGTTGATTCGGATCAGGAACATGCAGGCAAGATACCGCCGTATGTTCGGGAAAGAAAACATTGCGAAAGTAGAAACATACAGAAAGAGTATGGAGAACTTCCAGAAAACAATACAGAAGTACCAGGCGCAACTGAGAAACAATAACAAAGACAAGATAAAGGAGTATCTGTAATGCGGTACTCGAAGGACAAAATAAATGATATATTGATAACGTGGTATTCAGGAAAGCCACAGAATAATCGTTCCCCGCGAGAGAGGGCTTGCTATATGCAGGTCCTCTTTTAAGTTAGGAGGAATATGACGCAGCAGGAAACAGAGTTCGTGCGCTGGTGCGTAGCGAACGATATACACAGGTTCTATGTGTGGACCAGGTGGAAGCAGGTCAGGCAGCAGGTGTTGAAGATGGATCACAATGAATGCCAGAGATGCAGAGAACATCACAGATACACAGCAGCCACGACAGTGCATCATGTGAACTACGTGAAGAAACATCCTGAGATGGCTCTGGACATATGGTATGAGTGGCATGGAGTGAAGAAAAGAAACCTTATAAGCCTCTGCCATGAGTGCCATGAAGCAGTGCATGGTTACAGAAAACCACAGAAGCAGGAACCACTGACAGAGGAACGCTGGGACTGATACCC
>ERZ1034865.988-NODE-988-length-14315-cov-8.948387_pt1 | contig 14315 bp, 9 predicted proteins | sample MGYA00520632_ERZ1034865 | MGnify/ENA primary metagenome ERZ1034865 (study PRJEB33766, sample SAMN09781738) | gut metagenome | biome: gut microbiome | host: Homo sapiens | place: Madagascar | study: EMG produced TPA metagenomics assembly of the PRJNA485056 data set...
GATATCCGCCAGGTATCATCATCCTCCCTTAATCTTTCAGATTGCTATCTCTTGTAAACAAATAAGAAATATTCGATAGATACCGCCAAGCGTGAGGGAAAAGAAGAAGGACTAGCCACTTCCTCTACCGCCATCTGATAAGTAGGTTCACTACCTACTGCTTCTGTGATAACATCCGGCACATATCCACTCGTCACCTCAATTTAACTGCCATTTAACTGAAAATACGTTTATTATTGTTAAAGCATTCTAAAACGGGGGGGGGTAATTTGTAGAATCTATATGAATATTATATACTTTTGCAATCAGAAATCAGTCTCCAAGTAATATACAAGGGGATTGGTTGAATATGTTGAGGACCATTTGATAAGTCATAATAGGTTTATATTGGTTTACAACAATGTTTATATTGCTTAATAACAATGTTTTATATTGCTAAACAACAATACAACAGTAAGATTCCGGGTAACCGGATAAATAGTTAATATAGTAAGTGACAAATGAAAAAGATAGCAGTTTTGCTGTTTGTTATTTTGGGAAATAAAACAGTAGGTTACACACAAGATTTCGCCCTGAAGACGAACGGACTCTACTGGGCGACAACCACACTCAATATGGGCGTGGAGAAGGCAATCAGCAACCAGGTAACCCTGGAAGCAGATGTAGCATACAACCCCTGGACATTCAGGGAAGACAAGAAGATGCACCTTCTCTTGGTACAGCCAGAAATGAAATACTGGCTGTGCGAAAAGTACGAAGGACATTTCGTAGGTATCCACCTGCATGGTGCTCAATTCTACGGAGGTTTTGGCAGCAAGCTCTACGACGGCTACTTGGTTGGCGGAGGCCTAACCTATGGTTACGACTGGATTCTATCCCCTCACTTGAACCTGGAGGCTGCCATCGGTGTGGGATACGCCCACCTCTGGTACAAGCAAAGCCCTAACTTGCCCTGCATCAAGTGCCAGAAAAAGAAGAACGAGAACTATATCGGTCCTACCAAGGCTGCGCTATCATTAGTCTATATCTTTTAAAAAAAGTGCATCATTTAATCACAAAGAACATTATGGATGATAGAATGAAACTCAAAATAGTATATCTGGCTATTGCAGGTGTAGGCTTGGCTCTTCTGACGACTATGTCTTCATGCAGCAAACAGAACATAGTAAGTGATAAAAAGATTACATGTACTCCCGACTCCTTTATGCTCCTGCCAGATAGCAGCAATCAGGCTGCACTCAACCTTCAGGTTCATATCCCGAAGCATTATTTCTCGAAGAGAAGCCGTCTCTTCGTAATACCCGTATTGACAGACAGCGACAGCATCGTGGCTAAATACAAGCCTATAGTGCTGGATGCGCCTATCTACAGAAAGAAGATGGAACGTAAATGGGTACTCGACAGTATTGCTGATCCATACGATTCTATTGCACAGAGAGTTACCAACACAAAAGTAGATTTATCCGTGTTATATAACGACACCATCACCCTGCCTGCCAACTTCCATAAGGGAAGCCTCGTGGCAGTGGCTTCTGCCGACGGATGCGGCGAATGCCGTGCCATCAGCCATACCAAGATAGCCGATGTGTTCCGTCCGGAAATCAAGAAGCAACTGCACCTCAACTGGATGAAGCATACCTTCGAGATCAAGCCGAAGATAAGAAAAGGAAAGGGCGTGGCACGACTTGAGTTTGCTATCAATAAATATGATATCAATCTGAAGATGAGCAACAACCAGGCTGAGCTCGACCACATGTTGAGCGATATAGCTCCAGTGCTCAGCGATAGCCTCGCTACCCTCACTTCTTTGGGCATCTATGGTCTGGCGTCAGCCGACGGCCCGCTGAAGTTTAACACCCCACTTTCCCGCAACCGTGCCAACTCAGCCCTGAAGTGGCTGCTTGCGCACATAGAGAATGGCGACAAGGTGAAGAAGATAGCCCGTATCGGTTCACGCCCTGAAGGATGGCAGCCGGTATTGGATGCGATGGTGGCCGCCGGCGATGCCGACAGCACGTTGGTGAAGAACATCCTGACCCGATATGCCAACTTCAACGATGATGTGCAGGAGCGCTATATCCGCCGCCTGCCTATCTGGAACAGCATCAAGAAGAAGTATCTGCAGAAGAGCCGTAGCGTGGAATACACCTACACATACATCATCAAGAACTTCACCACCGATGAAGAAATGCTGCAGATGTACGAGCTCCGCCCAGATGCCTTCAGCGAAGATGAGTTCCTGCATGTGGCACAGATTGCAGAGAGCGCAGAAAAGCAGAAGCAGGTATATGAGACGACTTTGAAATATTACCCTATGTCGAAGATTGCTGCCAACAATCTTGCCATCCTACTCGAGAAAGAAGGCAAGATGGATGTGGCTGAAAAGATCACAGAATAAATTACAGCGTATGACAAGATTAAAAGTTATCATATATGGCATGGTACTGGCTATATCATTTACCTCGTGCGTCCGTGAAAATCTGGACCAATGTCCTCCTCTGAGTATCAACATCGAGGTGAAAGACAAGAATTATTTCAATGTTGATCAGACTGCACCCGAAGAGAAACGAGATGAAAAACAGCCATTTAGATCATTCATCCCGACTCTTTCCTATCGTCTGAGCCGACTCAACGACGACGGCACACAGCAGGTTATCGTAGAAGAAAAAGGTTTCGGAGTAGAGGGTGATGGATTAACTTATCCTGTAAGCTTCGACCCCGATATGCCTTTCGGAAAATACGTCTTTACGGTATGGGGAGGTATGAAGACGCGAGGCGAACTCAATCTGGATAAAAACGAACTGTTGCTACATCCGGAGCACAGTCAGGGCGATGATGTTTATCAGGTTTGCGATACCCTCGTCTATGATGAAAACCATTATTGCTATACCAGCGAGATGGAGCGCACCAAGGGTAAACTAGTTATATGGACAGAGAATCTTCCTGCCGGGTATAATGTGATGGATACTGAAGTAAGCGATCTCTATGGAATAGTAAATCCAAGTTTCCTATATTCTGAAGAGACCAGCGTCTTTCATGAATCGGAAATTGAAGCTGGCGCCAAGACCAAGACCTCTATTTTCCTGGCTCCTTCTTTCCAGAAGGAAGAGTCGGTGGTGGATGTCAATTTCTATAAGAATAGTAGCGAAGGTGGAGGCAGCAGTTCTTCTGTGTTGACGCCTGATGACGTGAAGGTAAGCATGGAGCGCAATAAGATTACGGTGCTGAAATATGTGTACGATGCCGACCGCAATCGCTTCACCATCTATATGAAGGTGAACGACAACTGGGAGGAGATTCACGGAATGATATTGGATTAAGTGTTTGATAAAATCAGTAGATACATATCCCATATAAGTGGGAATGTACTAAACAAACAATATAAATTATACTCAATTTATTTTTTATGAAAAAAGGTATGTTTTTTGCGCTTGCAGCAAGCAGCTTGTTGTTCAGCGCATGTAGCAGTGACGACGCTGTGGTTAGCACAGTGGGTCAGAACGAGGCTGTACAGCAGATTGTATTGCAGGTAGCAAGTAGCGGTGATGGCTTGACCACACGTGCAGGTCGCCCATTGTATTCTTCACAGGCTTTGCAGACTATCCAGAATGTTCGCGTGTTGATTTACAACGCTGATACGAAGGCTATTGTCAAAGACGAGAAGAAGGATTGGAAAACAAGTACAACGTATACCAATCATGGCCGCCAGCTTACTCTTACTTACAAGGGTGATGATAGACTGCCCGCAGGTAGCTACAAGGTTATGGCTGTAGGTTACAGCGATAACAGTGACTACACCTATTCTTTGGATGTAACAAGTGATGCAGCCCTTACCGGTAATTACAGTGACATTACTGCAACCTTGAAGGCAGGCAAAGTAGCAGAGGAAGTATTTGCAGGTGATGCAGCGCTTACAATCAACGCTGATAAGAAAATTACCAACCTTACTAAGGGTGAAGATGATGGCGTAGCAGTAACCTTGCATCGTCAGGTAGCTGGTAGCTTCGGTTATTTCCAGAACATTCCTGCAAGTGTGAATGGCAAAGCAGCCGCAACCCTTCGTCTCGTAGTAAGAGATAAGAATGATGTGTTGACTTTCAACAACTTCAACAGCTCATTCACTGCTAATGGAGCAACTGGCAGCACTATCAAGTATTATGTTAATGGTTCTAAATCTACAAGTGCTGCTACTGCAGATGCAAAGTTCTATAACAACGAGGACGGTTATGTGCTCTACTCTATCGATTTGAGTAAATGGTTCACTGAGGGTGATAAAAACAAGGACGGTCTGCTGAATGCTGAAGATACCTGGCAGCACCCTGATGATGTAAAGACTCAGGTTGTGAAGGGTTCTGTATTCGGAAGCAACTTCGTCATTCCATTTAAGTTAACTAGCGGCAAGAGCACCATGGAGCTTCAGCTCTTGGATAATGCTGGCGATATCATCAAGACTTGGACCGTTTCTATCCCAGAAGTAAATTCGAATACGGAAAATGGAAATGTTGCAGACGAAAGCGCTTCAATCTTCAACGTGGTTCGTAACCACATGTACAACTTGGGTGTGAAGACTTCAAATGGTACACCAACTGATCCAGATCCAAGTAAACCAACTCCAGATCCAGATCCAGACAAACCAACTCCAGATCCAGGTAAAGACGAGCCAGAAGACTTGACCAAATCTCAGAACCTCATCTTGAAGGTGAACGATAACTGGGAGACTATCCACAAGTTGGTGCTTGGTGATTAATTTTACTACGTGCTCATAATATAGGCAGTATTAAGAAAAATATATCCAAGGGATGCACAGTGCCCGCTATAGGCACTCGCATCCCTTATTATCCCAACATCACAATATTTAATTTATTATTCATTTTATACTCAATTCCCATTCAAATCGAATAGGCGAACATTGAAATCGAATAGACGAATATGATGAGAAAATCTATAAATATAATCCTCGCAGCCAGTCTCCTAATGAGCTGCAGCGCAAGCAATGATGCGCCTGATACCCTTGCCGACGGCTCGCATGCCGTGAAGTTGGACATGAGAGTGGGTGTAAGCGCAGGTGTCGTTACCGGCTCACGAGAACTTGATACATGGGATGGAGCACAGCAGGTGAATGATATGAGAATCTACGTCTTCAGATGCCCCGTAGAAAAGAAGGGCACCTCAGAAGAAGCATATACCTATTGCATCCCTATTGAAACGGAAGCTGCCAAGAAAGGTTACTATTCCGTTGACGCATTCAACAATAGAGAACCCTACTATTCTGCCGAGCACCAGAACATGCCCGAGCAGCATTCATACACCATCGAACCCTATCTGCAGAACGGCTACTACTACCAGTTTCTAGCCATAGGCAGAGATGACAAATACGCAACGAACAAAGTACTTACAGAACCCAAATTCACTGAAAACGAAACGAAACTGAAGGACGCAAGAATCGCCCTCACCGAGGTGGCAAAAAACAGTGCCAAATTCGGTATCCTCAATACCACAGAGCTGTTTAGCGGCATTCTGCAAGATGAGAATACCCAAGAGGAAGCCCCCGTTCTCGTAACGGAAGAAACGAAATACTTCCACCGCACGCTGACCGCCAGCCGTAACGTGGCTGGCCTGATGATTTACGTAGAAAACATCCCGGCACAGGTGGAGTCGAATGCAGCAGGAGACGTGAGCACCGTTACCTTCAGGCCCACCTCTCTATCCATCGTAGCCACCGGCATCACCACCGAAACGCTGATAAGGCAGAAGCAGGCACCAGCAGATGCCGAATCGTTGACATATCAGACGCTGGGCACCATCGACCTCACCTCATCAAACGGATGGACCATAGATGCTACCGAGAACATATTCAAGCGAGCTGAAGACACCCAGAAAGGATGGAAGGCAAACAGCTACATGATAAGCAACTTCATGATGCCTACACCAGAGGAAAAAATGCAGAAAAGCAAGAACTCGGCAGAGAACGAGACCACCTTCTATCTGCATTACACGGATGGCACGCACCACAGGTACGACAACATCAGGAAATCTACAACCACTGGCGACAAGTTCAAGTTCCCTATCGAGGCAAACCACCTGTATTGCCTGGGAGCCAAGAGCAAGACCGTGAACCAGCCATACGACCTGAAGGAGTATTACGAGCCGGTGATGACCGAAGTGAAGGTTGAGATAGAACCAGCCTTCGAAAAAAGACATGAATTTGAAACAGAATAAACGTTACAAAACAGCATAAAAACGGAAATAGAATATGCAGAAATCAAGATTTAGCATCTATAAGATAAGCTCCATCAGGATGAACGCCATCAGGATGAACGCCATCAGGACAGGCATGGCGGTAGGGGTTTGCTTCCTCCTCGTACTAGCCGCGGGATGTAGCAGCGATGCCGATTTGCCACCCTATCCAGATGGCAGCAATGGAGATGCAGGCATGAATCAGCCTTCAGAAAAGGACGACGAGATTACGACTGTTCCCTTCACCATCACTCTGGGCGGATTAAGCGGCAGCGATGCCAATGCAGGGCAGGGGGGCGGAAACACCCGTGTAGCCCCTCCTGGTGCAGGATCCTCTTCCTCGTCGGGCACAATAGGTGAGGACTACGGATATGCCGAGACCGAAAACGTCAATGCCGTAAGGCTGATAGCTTTTCGCCGAAGAGTTCAGAACAATGGAGAAAATATTGCAACCTATGATGCCGCAGTCAACGATATCCAGGGCTTCGAGTACGACCCTACCAACGACAGGGTGATTAACGGGAAACCCACGTTAGAAGACGGCAAGGAAGACGATTATCTTTCGGGAAAGCCCCACAAGCACTATGTGGTAAAGGGCACCTTCGGCATCAGCAGGGGCTACGAATATCGTATCATTGCCCTCGCTTACAATAGCCAGGAGAAATCGCCCTATCCGCAGTATGAGGAAAACAATGTGGTTACCACGGAAATGCTCAATTTAAAAAAAGGTACTACATTTCAGGAGTTCAAGGCCACGTTTGCGAGTTACATGGTCGATGATGACAAAACCGACACCCCCAACAACTGGCTTGAGTATCTAAAAAAAATAGTTCTCAATAATGTAAATTGCTTGAGCCGCCGGCTCATCACGGTGCCGCAGCTCTTCTATGGCACCCTCTACCAGCAGGGGGATGATACCCAAAATCCAATCATCTCTTCTGCTGATTACCAGAAGGAAAATCTGGGAAACAACACCCCTACGCCGCTTGTAGGAACACTCTATAGAGGCATGGCAGAAGTGGAGGTTCATATCACTCATGCCGCCCATTACAGCATTACAGCGCAGACGCAATGGTATTGCCTACTTGCCGACACCGTGCTTACCCAGATGCCTCTTACCAGCTACGACGGTTTTAAGCAGGGTGGGGAACCTATCAATAACTATTCAAAAAAGGGAGGCTCCTATACCGCCATTGCCTATGCCCCATTTCCGGGTGAAGGCAAGGAAGTGGTGCTCAAGGCATTTGTGCTGCCAGGCAAGACCCATCTTGCCGTGAGAATAGGCCTCAAAGCCTATCCTCACGCCCACAACTATCGGATAAAGGCAAAGGATATGATGTCTTCTGAAGCAGCCACGGGCGTTATCGTGGTAGATGGAGTCAGCAACCTCTTCTATCTGAGACGAAACCATAAATATGTCTTCACATACGATGAGCAAAAGACACTTACAGACTCCAGACATTTGCTCGAATAAGATCAAGAGAATTATCAAGACGTTATGCTATGTTTTAAAATCAAACAGACAATGAAACTGCATTTTATATATAAAACTTTCATATCATTTTTGTTGGCATTCCTGATGGTTGTGCCCGCCTCTATCCAGGCGGCACAACCTCAGGATGATAACACCAGTCCCTATTTCGAGAGTGCTGCCGTTAGAGACTCGTTTATGAACTGCAAGAAACCCATCTGGACCAACAACTGGGATGCTCTGCCAGCCGACAAGCAGCAGGACCATTTTGTGAAGTTCAACAATGACCCCAAATATGGCAACATGACATTCCGTGAGCTGCGCAACCGCCGTGCCCTTACAGGCGAATCGTGCACCATTAACAAATTGATTGGCGTGGTAGGCGTAGGCAGCTGGGCAAAGGATATGGGCGCTCTTACCGACGATTCGCTCGACAACAATGCCCAGGTGAACTCAGTGGTAAGAGCAGGTGTAACCGTTGACCCAATTGTGAGCGTAAGAGATATGGACAATTACTACTCCAAGGGCACGGTGGCAGGCTATACCATCGTGGCAGGTTCGGGCAGCAGCGTGCTCAGCCTCGATGTAATCAAGGCTTTCTCCATCGGATTCTATCGCGACGGCAAGCTGCAGGGCGTAAAGGCGGTGAGAGAAGGACAGAACGGCTCGGGAGTAACACTGAAACTGCTCCAGATACCGGGTTCCGACAACATCTGCGCCATGCTGACGGCAGAAAGCGACTGGCTCTTCGATGAAATCAGCCTCGACTGCTCGGGCGGTATCCAGGCAGAGGTGGCCAACATTCTGAAAATCAAATATGCCTTCGTGGGCGAACCTACGGAGTTTACTATCACCAACGGAGGTATCAAAAAATACAACGACTATTCGGAGGGCGACAAGCAGGTGTCGCTCAAAGAGATGAAAGGCTGGCGCCCTATTCTCCTCGGCATCCCCCTGCCTTTCCTGGACGGCGATATAGAGAAGATGACAGATGATGACCTGGACAATTTCGCCACCATCGTCCCTCTTCTTAACGTGGGTTACCAGGGCGGAGCCAAGTTTATGATGCAGAACGACAAAAACCCGCAAGGCGAGGCATTCGAGGCGGGCATGGAGGCAGGCTTCAAATACAAGATGGATGCCCTGCTGAGCCTTAATGCAGGAACATGGATCAACGTGCTGCTCTTCGACCACAAGGGAAACAAGGTGCAGGAAGAGACGATTTCTGCACAGGTGCTCAACCTCTCGCTGGTGCAGATTGGCGATGGAACGGTGAGCATCAAGGCAAAGGTGCCGTTTTCGGGATGCGAAATCAGATTCCTCACTGTTCTCGGAGTAGACGCTGGCGCCATCGGCATCCACTACGGATTCGTGAGAATGGCTCCAGATGTATCCCACCGGTGCCCCATCAACCCTACCATCAGCAGCAACATCTGCGGGTCGCAGACTTCGTTTACTCTCCGTTCTAATCCGAAAGTAAGCGTAACATGGGAGCTGACGGGTGCCTGGGATTTGGAAAATAACGGTATTCTTGCCACTACACCTGTAAAGGTTACTGCCGATGGCCATGTAACCGGCATGCTGCCGGGCAAATATACCTTCAGGGCCACGGCTCAGGACGGATGTTATGATGAAACCACCATTACCGTAGGTGAATTCGGAAAGGGTGAAACGCTGTGCGGCAAACCGCTTATCAACGATACTGAAAAAGCCGTCTATGCTCTCTCTACCGACAAGCACGCTACCTCAGGTTCGCTGATTTCCATTTCCGACCTCCAAAATCCTCAGAATATTCTCAACAAGGATGATACTTCGTATGCAGAATACATCAGCGGTCTCAACCTGGGCAACAACCTGGGTATCATCGGTATCAAAAGAATAGAGGAGAATAGTCTGATATATGATGCTGCCGGCAGATATCCGAACGAGAAACAGGAAGATGCCGAGAAGAGAGCGAAGCCCAAGCGCATCGGATTCGTGGTCGAAGCCACGGGAACGGTGCTGAACCTGCATGCACTGGAGTTCTTGCAGATAAGATGCTATCATGACGGCGAGGAAATATATCGCCATCTGATAGACGAGAACAATGCCATCAGTGCCGACCTGATAGGTTCTGAGAAAGTGCAGAAAGTGAGATATTCCATCGAGGTGCCTTCCATCGACAAGAATGGAAAGCCAACCCAGATGGACGAGTTCCAACTCTGGTATTCGGGTGCAGTCAATCTAGGCGTTTCTAAACTCCGTATCTACTATGCCTTTATCGAGGAGGCTTCCGACGACTGTTCTTCGCCACTTGCATGTAGCAGTATGGTGATGTCGCATAATCATTCACATACTACCATCAATGCTAATGAAACCAAATTTGGCGGAGCGGTGAGTGTGGCTACTGTAGATGATAACTTAGGTTATCTGGTGGATGATGACTTGAATACCTATATGGCGGTTGCCAATACGGTAAGTCTGGGAGTTGGTCAAACATTCGCCGTAAAGATGGGTAGAACACTCGACTATCATCATCAGTTGGGAATTGTCATTGACAACAAGACTTTCCTGGCAGCCGTAGATGTAGGAGACTGGCTAACGGTAGAAACCTTCAAAGACGGTTATTCTACGGGAGATAAATTTACCGACTGGAATGTGATTTCCGCTAAAGTAGCGGGTTATGGCGATAAGAATATCCTCTTCCTTCAGCCAAAGAAAGCGTATGACGAGGTGCGATTTACTTTAGCCAAAATTGTAGGCGCATTGGATGTGCAGAAATTCTACGGACTCGTGACACGTGGTGATATTGATAATGATGGTATTCCTGACTGTAAGGACAACAACTCGTGCGTAGATGGTGTAGACGATATCGTTGTCAACAATGTATGCGTAGGAGATAAGATTGTCGTAACTGCTACCGGATTGACCGGAGTAGATTATCATCTTTACTTCGGTGATAAGAATGCGGGAGATAATGGCATCGTGTCTCTGCATTCTACACCAGACACCAAGAACAATATCCAATATACCTACACCACCAAGGAGCCGGGCGAATATCAGCTCACCTTCTTCGACGGCAGCTGGACGCCACTCTCTTCAGTAGTATATCAGGTTCATCCATTACAGACCCGATGGCTTCCGAGTGCATCTACCAATGAATGGAACAAGTGGGACAACTGGAGCGACGGTTCGCCTTACTGCTGCACCAACGCCATCATCTCGTCGGATGCCGATAACTTCCCAGTGCTGGGCACGCCAGAGAAGCCAGCCGACTACTGCTGCAAGGACATCTTCTTCGAACCCCGTTCGGCGGTGGATAACGTGCCATCGCTCAACTATCGCAAGGCATGGGTAGAACTGGAGCAGAAGCCGAACCATTACTATCTGCTGAGTGCACCGCTCAAGCAGATGTACACGGGCGATATGTTCATGCCTGCCGACACCACGAAGGCGAAATACTTCGAGGAGCTGAACGAAGAAAACTGGAAGGAACAGCGCTTCAACCCGAGCATCTACCAGCGCCTCTGGGCGGCAGCGCATCCGGGTAAGATTTATTCGCTAGACAGCAAGGGAAATCCGGTTTTGAAGGATGAAACGCTCGCCGTGAACGAGGCCACCTGGTCGCACAACTTTAATGCCGTGGCGAAGGAGTACGGCATTGGTGAAGGCTTCTCTATGTGGATAGACAACGGCAATCTGCCGGCTACCAATAAGTTCAGTATCCGCCTGCCTAAGGCGCATAAAGAATATAGTTACTTCGTGGATTACGATCAGGAGAAAGTGGCTAGTGAAACAGTGAAGAAAGATGCAAATAAGATAAACCGCTTCATCTACGAACCGGATTCTCCGCAGGAAGGCGACTTGACGATGGAATATAAGTATTTGTCGGAAGGCAAGGAAGTGACGGAGAACCGCACGGTGTTCGTGGGGCAGAGCGAGTATCAGATTACGCTGAAATCGGATATTCCTACGCAGACCTTCTTGCTGGGCAACCCATTCATGAGCCGACTGAATATCCAGAAGTTCCTGGAGGCGAATGGGAACGTGAGCAGTGTGAAGGTGGAAGTAGAGAATGAATCGGGAGGCATGGAAGAGCAAACTGTAAGCAAGGTCGCTTCTACGGGCAACGCCACCACCATTGCCCCAATGCAGGCATTCTATGTTACCACAAATGATGAGCCGAGTACGCAAATCACCCTGCTGCTCACCCCAGAAATGATTGGTGGAAGCAAGAAGGCTACTGAGGAAAGTAAACCTGCTGAAGCCAAGGGACTGAAAGTGTGTGTGGAAAGCCTGAAGACGCGAAGCAAATCAGCAGCTATGCTGGTGATGGAGAATTCAGAAACTGCTTATGATGTTTCTGACGGTTCTTCTTTCAAGAACTCTGTATTGGTTCCAACTCTTCTGGATAGTGAAGTGAAGTCACCTTTGAAGGTATTTGGTATTCAGCAGAGTCAGGCTTACGATATCCTTCCGATGACTGGCGCTACATCTTTAGGAATCTATCTGTCGCAAAAGGATAGCATCCGTATCGAGGTAAAACCTATTCAGGGTGTTGATATGAGCGGATATGTTCTCCATGATATGCTTTCGGGTGCCGATTATTCACTCGATTCTCCTCTCATTATTGCGGATGCCGAGACCTCGTTAGGCAGATTTGTTATCAGAAGCCGTTATGGAAGTACAGATGTGACATCTGTCGATACTGATCAGCGCATCAGTATTGTTCAGGAAGGTTCTTCTGTCCTCGTGCAATCTGCCTGCGGTCTGCTCAAGAGTGTTAAGGTCATAGACCTGAATGGCAGAATCATCAGCAGGGTACAGGGAAATGGTTCAAGGTGTTTAAAGGCGAGCATAGCCACAGGCATTCAAATCATACACATAGAATTGACAGATGGTAGCAGTAAGGACTATAAGATGATTTTCTAAGTAAGGCTGTACAGTGGTACAGCTAATTACATCTTTTACTTATAATTATCCCTGCCAGCTTGTGAAAGCCGGCAGGGCTTTTATAATAGTCTTTCCCGAAAGAGCAACAACATAACAATAAGGAACGCAAGCCCCGCCTAGCAGAGTAAAACGCTCTCGCTAGGCGGGGCTTTTGCATATACTTAAAAACCATAATAATATGAAAGAAGAAGAACAAAAACCAAAAAGCAACCAGTGGGCTCCTGATGATGAGGGAGCCAAGAACTTTGTCAACCAGCCGGGCTATCAAAAAGAAGCCATGGGTATGGTTAACCTGATCGTTGATGTAATGAATGATACCCATGAATACAAAGAGGCGATGTTCTGCAAACATTTACTGATGGAATGCAGCCGCAAGCATCATCTTGATTTAGAAGAGCAGATAGAACGTGTGGTGGCACATGCTCAGGACATAGATGAGTTTGGTAAGTATATGAAAGCCAAGAAAGGCGAGTTGAACCCCAAGCATATATCTGAGCAGGAGTTTGCTTATGCCATCGACCAGCTGATGGAGTCTGTAGATGAATCAGGCAAGTACATATTCAAGATTCAGCGCCACTGGATTGCCGTGTTCAGAGTAGCCGTAGATTTGCATTTAATAGGAGAGAATGACTACAAGGGTTTCTGTAACTGGATAGATACGATTCACCCGGGAGCTTTCAGAGTGAAGCTGACGCAGGGTGATCTGAAACAGATCAGTAACTCGGATTGTTATATGAAACCATTCGATAAATGGGGATATGCTCCGATGGGAAACGTGAAGAAAGAACCTTATATTGCGATGACCCATGTGGTGGTTTGCTTCAGAAATCTGTTGGGAATCGACGAAAAAATTGCTTGAAAACGGCTCAGAAATAACCCTCGTTATAACTTTATAACCCTCGAAATAACCGCAGGGTTATTTTCTTGGTCAGTATCGGATTTCGCCGTACCTTTGCCTCGCAATCAGATGATAAAGTTTGGTTGCGGGGCTTTTCTGTATATGGAAAACCGGTACCATTTCCTGGTACGGAATTTAGCGGATGGTCGCAGCCCCAACGTGATAATACATATATGAATATGGATAAGAACAATATGAAGCCGTATGTTTTCAAGCATCCGGAGTATGAATGGAGAGTATTTCTAATTAACAACATATCTTTCTAAAACTTCAATATATATGAGCAAGAAAAGTTTTTCTGCAGCCGCAGAGGCTGCTGTACAGGCGCTTTTGAACGCCCAGAAGGTAGATGCCAGTATCATTACTGACGAGTGTGGTAACGTAGCTATCCGTAAGGCTCCCTGGAACGATGCGGAGACCATCTGCGAGGTGCCAAAGGTGATTCCGGGCAGAATGATCTGCAGCGGTGGCGAGCATGGCGACCAGCTCGACTTCAAACCTTACGCTCAGTCGGGCGGGAAGCTTTATACCGAGATTATCCATACCTCGCATGGCGCCCTCCGTACTTCTCCGCAGCGTGTGTTCGTCTCCTTCTCTTTTCCGAAGGAGATGAACAAGTCGGACATTCTGAAATATCTCTACAAAGAGGTGATGGAGATGAAGGGCAAAGCTAAACATTTCAAGGAGAATATAGCATGGGAACAGTACAAGTAATGGCTCTGAATCCGGCACGCAAGGGCAATATGGGAAGATTGAATTCTTCCCAGCCCCTGTATG
>ERZ1034865.989-NODE-989-length-14301-cov-19.441598_pt1 | contig 14301 bp, 9 predicted proteins | sample MGYA00520632_ERZ1034865 | MGnify/ENA primary metagenome ERZ1034865 (study PRJEB33766, sample SAMN09781738) | gut metagenome | biome: gut microbiome | host: Homo sapiens | place: Madagascar | study: EMG produced TPA metagenomics assembly of the PRJNA485056 data set...
GAAAATTCGGTGGCGCATACGTGCCAGAGATATTATATAAATGTGTGACAGAACTCCAGGAGGCTTACAAGCCTATCATCGAGAGTGAGGAATTCAAGAAAGAGTATTACGCTCTGCTGAAAGATTATGTGGGTCGTCCTTCACCTCTCTATTATGCCAAGCGCATGAGTGAGAAGTACGGATGCCAGCTCTATCTGAAGCGTGAAGACCTGAACCATACTGGTGCTCATAAGATCAATAATACCATCGGTCAGATTCTGATGGCAAAGAAGATGGGCAAAACCCGTATCATTGCCGAGACTGGTGCTGGTCAGCATGGTGTGGCTACAGCTACGGTCTGCGCTCTGATGGATATGAAGTGCGAAATATTCATGGGTGCTACCGACGTTGAGCGTCAGCATACCAATGTGGAACGTATGAAGATGTTGGGTGCTAAGGTTAATCCTGTAAGAACGGGTAATATGACCTTGAGCGATGCCTGTTCAGAAGCTATCCGCGACTGGTGCTGTCATCCTCAGGATACTTTCTATATCGTGGGCAGTACGATGGGTCCACATCCTTACCCTGATATCGTGGCAAAGATGCAGAGTGTGATTTCAGAGGAACTGAAATGGCAGTTGGAAGAGAAGATTGGCCGTGATTATCCTGACTATCTTATCGCTTGTGTGGGTGGCGGAAGCAATGCTGCGGGTACTATCTATCACTATATCGATGACGAGCGTGTGCAGATTTACTTGGCTGAGGCTGCCGGTCATGGTATCGATACCAACTATACGGCTGCTACCATGCACTGCGGTACAGAAGGTATCATTCATGGTGCGCGTACCCTCGTGATGCAGACCGAAGACGGACAGATAGAAGAAGCCTTCACCATCAGTGCCGGTTTGGATTATCCAGGCATCGGACCAATGCATGCCGACTTGGCTACCCGTGGTCGTAGTCATGTGCTTGCCATCAAAGATGATGAGGCTATCTATGCTGGATATGAGTTGACCCGTATGGAGGGTATCATTCCTGCTATCGAGAGTGCCCATGCTGTGGCTGCCTTGAAGAAGATGAAATTCAAGAAGGACGATGTCGTTGTGCTCACAGTTTCTGGACGTGGTGACAAGGACGTGGAGACCTACTTGAGTCATAAGGAAATGGCTAAAGAATACGGAGATTTTTAAAATTAGAGGCTTTAAGCTTCATCATCAAGCGAAGCCTGCTTCATGCGGTTTTGAAATAGGCTTCGTTGGTCATTGAAGCCTGCTTCATGTGTCAATGCAATAGGCTTCATTTTTTTATCGTTTAAAATATGAGTAGATTCAATTATACAACAAAGACTCGCAAGATTCTCGCCGATCTCTATACACCGGTGGGAGTCTATATGCGACTTCGTGACATATATCCCCAGTCTGCCTTGATGGAGAGTTCCGACTACCATGGCTCAGAGAACTCTCGTTCCTTCATCGGCGTACATCCGATGGCAAGCATCGCTGTGGGACATGGTATCGTGACAGCCACTTATCCCGATGGAAAGGTGGAAAAACAGGAACTCCCTGCCTTCGGTGAGGGAAAGGGTGAGGAGTGTAAACTCGCCATCTCCAAGGCAATCAATGACTTTGTCAAGTCTTTCTATGTGGAGGGAGAGGGCAAGGACTTCTGTGGACTCTATGGTTTCACCACTTTCAATGCCGTACGCTACTTTGAGAATATCCCGGTAAAGGATACGACGATGGAAAAGAATGATGCGCCGGATATCTATTATATCATGTATAAGGACATCATCGTTTTCGATCATTACAACAATACGATGGAACTGATTGCGCTGAGTGATGCAGAAGGTTCTGCTGGTGAGGCTGAACTGGATGCGCTCCTGAAGGCTATCAACAAGGCAAATGTGAAACCATACGACTTCCATCCTGTGGGAGATACGACTTCTACGCTTACTGATGAGCAGCATAAGGAGAATGTAAGAAAGTGCATCCAGCACTGTTTGCGTGGTGATGTCTTCCAGATTGTGATCAGTCGCCGTTTCGTCCAGAAGTATGAGGGTGATGATTTTAAACTCTACCGTGCGCTTCGTAGTATCAATCCATCACCATACCTCTTCTATTTTGATTTCGGCGGATACCGTATCTTCGGTTCTTCTCCAGAAACCCACAACCGTATCGTAGGTGATAAAGCCTTCATCGATCCTATTGCCGGTACTACTAAGCGTACAGGCGATATCGAACAGGACCGCAAGGCTGCTGAGTTCCTGCGCAATGATCCGAAAGAGAATGCAGAGCATGTGATGTTGGTGGATCTGGCACGCAATGACCTGAGTCGCAACTGTCATGGCGTGAAGGTAGATTTCTATAAGGATATGCAGTTCTACAGTCATGTCATTCATCTCGTAAGTCGTGTAAGTGGTACGCTTGATAAGGATGCTGATCATATCAAGGAGTTTATCGATACTTTCCCAGCAGGTACGCTGAGTGGTGCTCCTAAGGTTCGTGCCATGCAGATTATCTCAGAGTTAGAGCCGCACAACCGAGGTGCTTATGGCGGTTGCATCGGATTCATCGGACTGAATGGTGATCTCAATCAGGCCATCGTTATCCGTACCTTTATCAGTCGTAATGGTGAGCTCTGGTTCCAGGCGGGTAGTGGTGTCGTAGCCAAGAGCAATGACCAGTATGAACTGGAAGAGTGTAATAACAAGTTGGGTGCGCTCACCAAGGCTATCCATATTGCAGAGCAGTTGTAAACACATTTTAAATGATAAGAAATGAAAGTAGTAATCATAGATAATTACGATTCCTTCACCTATAATCTGGCTCATCTGGTAAAAGAGTTAGGTGCAGAGGTGACGGTATTCCGCAACGATCAGTTCCAATTGCGCGAACTTGACCGTTTCGACAAGATCATCCTGAGTCCGGGACCTGGTATTCCTTCTGAGGCAGGTCTTCTGATGGATGTCATCAAGACTTATGCTGGCAGAAAACCAATGTTGGGTGTCTGTCTGGGTCATCAGGCGATAGGTGAGGCTTTTGGCGCCAAACTTACCAATCTCTCTGAAGTATATCATGGAGTTGCTACTCCTTGTACTCAGTTTGGTAATGATCCTATTTTTGCTGGTATGTCTAAGCGTATAGAGATAGGTCGTTATCATTCATGGGTAGTGGATAGAACAAATTTCCCAGAGTGTCTTGATGTGACAGCAGTGAGCGATGACGGTTGCATCATGGGTTTGAAGCACAAGCATTATGATATCCATGGTATTCAGTTCCATCCGGAAAGTGTACTGACTCCAGAGGGCAAGACGATTATCAAGAATTGGCTTGCCTTCGACGGTGAAGATTTTGATAAGAGTTGGGCATAGTGGATATAAAACCTCGAACAGAATTTTCCGTGATAAAGGAGGACGAAAGTCCTCAATAGAAAAACAGCATATCAACCATCAATGGAAGATATGCTGTTTTTCTCTTTTTATTTATTCTTCTTATTTTATTTCTTTTATTTCAATCCATCAGCATCGCCGGTAGTTTTCAAACCATTGCTCTTTTCTCTTGGTGTGATATTGACATTCTTCACGATTGTGTTTTCAATGACATCCTTATTGAATGCCATTTTCTTATCAGTAGATTGGATGTTTTCGAAGGTGAAATCTACCAGACGGTACTTGTCGCTGGTGCCTACATCAAAGAAGTTGTCACAATCCATCTGGATGTTTTTGATGGTGATGTTGTTGCACTGACTGAGTGGCATATCCTTGCGGTCGCCTGGTTTGAAGAACTGAGTCCAAGGGCGGACAACCAAGAAGCTGCCTGTGGTGCCTGTGATATTATCTACCGTCACATACTCATAGTGCTGAGGAGTGTCAGGGCGCATCTTCAACCAGAGTACGCGCTGTGCATTGCCCACCTTGATGTTTCGCAACACGATGTTGCGGTCTTTCACGCTCTCGCTACCTAAGGTCAGGCAGCCATGCACTCTGCCGTAGTTACAGTTCTGGATGAGCACATTATAGACCGGTCCATTCTCTGGAGCCTTGTCAGCCCAGGTTCCCTTACCGCCCTTGATGGCTATGGCATCATCATTTACGCTCATGAAGCAGCCTTCCACTAATACGTCGTGGCATACGTCGATATCGATAGCATCACTACTTGGTGCACGCATACCACTGGTAGGGGCAAAGATGGTGCATCCCAAGAAGCGGACATGGTCGCAACGATAGATGTGGTTGGTCCAGAAAGGACTGTTTTGGATGTGGACATCCTGTATGGTTACATGGCTCGAATTGCTGATATATACGAGTCGTGGACGCTGTGCATCCTTGTTGGTACACTGGCGGTTCCAGGTGCGACGGATCCAGAATTCCTCCCAGTAGTGATAGCCGTTACCATCGATGGTTCCGTTGCCTGCGATGGTAAAACCATCACACTTATCAGCATTGATGAAGGCAGAGAAATACTTGCAGGTTTCCCCCTCGATACGGGTTTCCAAGACAGGGAAGTTGGCAATGCGGTCACTACCTTTCAGTTTACCACCCTCTTCGAGATAGAGATGGGTTTTCGGACGGAAGAATAGGGCACCGCTCTGATAGGTACCGGCAGGAACGACGATGACACCACCGCCATCCTTGGCAGCCTGGTCGATGATAGCCTGTATAGCCTGAGTCTGAATCAGGGTACTGTCGCTTTTGACACCATAATCGGTTATCACGTATTTCTTGCCAAGGGTATCTACATTCACCTTCTGTGCGTTGGAGAACCATGCATCCATCTTCGTACCGTCTGGCCAGAGTTCAGTCTGTGCCTTTTTCGCTTTCTTCAGTTTCTTGGCCGCATTGGTGCTTAATGGCGCAAAAGCCACCAAGCAAGCCATCAGCCAGATATATTTTCTCATAACTTTTTTACTTTTTTACCTTTTTACCTTTAAAAAAGCCTTTTTACTTTTTTACCTTTAAAAGCTTGTAATACTCTGCAGCACCGAGCAGGAGGCAACCTGTGCCATAGTCCTCGAAGTCTGGAACAGAAGTGAAGGTGACAGGCTGACCAGCAGCAGGATCCTTACCTGTGCCCTGGTTGTATCCAATGAAACCATCCTCGTGAACCGATGCTGCCAATGCCTTCCATGCTTTATCCATTGCTTTCTGATAGGTAGCTCTTGGCAGGATGCCCTGCTGCACACCCCATGCCATGCCATAAAGGAAGAGACCTGTACCAGTCATTTCAGGACCACCATAGTTGGCAGGACAAACGAGGCTCACGTTCCAATATCCATCCTCACGCTGGCACTTCAATATCGCCTTACTCATAGAGATAAAGTCTTTCTTCAGGTACTGGTAGTTCTTATCAGTTTTTGGCAAGGTTTGCATCACACGTACCAATGCAGCATATACCCAACCGTTTCCGCGGCTCCAGTAGCAGTTGCTGCCATCTTTCTCCTTGTAAGGTGGCACATAGTCTTTGTCTCTCCACCAGAGTCCCTCTTTTTTATTGAAAAGACCACCAGCCAAGGTATCACGACTCCACTTGTAGGAGTTCATCGCATAGTCGAGATATTTCTTCTCGCCGGTCAACTTAGCATATTTGGCATAGACAGGCATAGCCATCTGTATCGCATCAATCCATGTCCAGTATGAAACGCGGTTGGTGCTCATCTGATGGTCGAGGTTCTCCTTTACCTTACTCAGATCCTTTTTGCCGCCAGTCTGGATATAGCGGTCGATATAGGTTTGCTGGCAGCACTGGTTGTCGGCATCGGTATCATTCACGCTGCCACGGGCTGTCCACTTGTGATAGTCTGCCCAGCGATCGGTATAGTCGAGGTATCGCTGCTGAGGGTCTATCTCGTAGAGTGCCATCAATCCTTCGTAATATACGGCACGGGTCCAAAGGTTGCTCGTGCGTACCTTCTTGACATAGGTGTCGAGGGTTGGGTCACTGTACTTCGTCATGAAGTAGTTGTTGGTGCGCTGTGATACTTCCAGGATTTCCTTCTTTAGAGATTCCTTGTCAGATGCAGCTTTCACTGTTGCAACTTTCACGGCTGCATTCTGGGCAGACACAGAGGTCATGCCCATCAAGATGCAGAAGCTTGTCAGGATTAGTTTCTTCATTTGTACTCTTTGATTGATTATGTTCTTATTTTAAATTTGCTTATTTCTTATTGAATTTCCAAAACATGCGAAACGAAAATGATTAGAGTTGGTCTTTCAATTCCACGAGTTTTACCGAACTGTTGAGTCCGCTTGCTACAGGAGTCCATTTCTCGTAAGTGGTCTTCTTGTAGTCGATATCCACCACGTTGATTTCCTTCATCTTGCGCCATTTCACACCCTGTCGGTCGAGTTCTGCTATGCGGTTGGCAGGCAGGTTGGTTACCTCGATACGGATAGCATTCTTGCCCTTGTTCAGTGCGTCTTTGCAGTTGAGGATATATGGTACCGCCCATGCGCAGCCCACATATTTATTATTGATATAGACGCGTGCACTTTCACGGACATCACCTAAGTCGATAGCCCACTGTTTCTGTGCATCATCCTTCGACAGTTTGAAGGTGGTTTCATAAACACCTGTTCCCATCATCACCTTAGCCTTTTCGCTGAGATTTTCCCAACTCTTCAAGCCCTTGAGGTTGAAGGTTTCTTCCACCTTAGGAGTCTCCTCGGTGAATGACAGATTCCAGGCATTGGCGGTCAGGTCGATGGTCTTGCTATCCGCAGCAGCGATGGCTTCTTTGCCGCTTACCTTCACCTTGGAACCGAGTTTCCATTCGCTTACAGGCTTATCCGAGGTGATGAGAATGCGGCTCTCGCCACTCTTCTGGTTCACTTCGATGCCCTTATCGCCGATAGTGGCCTTGTGATATTTGCCCGTCATAGGGTTATACCAGATACCGTTCTTCTCGTTTACAGCCAGTGCTACGGTAGAAGTGATATCCTTGCCGGTGAGGTTGGCGATGAAGTAATGATGGCCAATACTGTTTGTACGGCGAATCATCTTCAGTCCGAGCTGTTTTCTCATCAGTTCCGGTTTTGCAGCCTCTTCCATTGCTTCGACATTATCTCCCTTGATAATCTTGGCTCCTTGCGCCTTTAAGTCGGAGATATGCTGAATCACGTCGCTTGGCATGATATTGTTGCCTGGGATGATGATGCCCTTGTAGCGGGTACCAGCAGCAGTTTCGATCATACCATCTTTAAAGGTACAGGTGCGCAGGTATTTGTCGCTGATGTAGTCACAGTCGAAACCAGCCTTGTCGATGTCGAGAATCACCTTGATAAATTCCGGTGCTTTCTTCGCCATGGAGTGGATGTCGAACTGCATCAACCAGTTCTTGGTATCCTTGCGCCACATATCTCTTACTGGCAGATAGACCAGAAAGTCGTTGTCAGGCTGTCCCCACTGCAGATAGGTCTGGCAGTTGGTGATGTACTTCATCAGTTCCGGTGCATCGCGCCAGATACTGTTGGTCGGACTCATATCCACCGATGCATAGAACTTCCATCCTGGCCATGGATCGTTCTTAGGCGAGTAGGTTGTACCATGGAAGAACATGTGGTTGACACCGGCGCAGAACATGAGATCCATATCCGGTTTCATCTGGCTCAGGGAAGTGCGGAAGTGCTCGGTAAGCCAGGTAAACGTCTCACTGGAGGTATATTTCTTGCCTGTGATGTGCGCGGCTGATGGTGCATACTTGAGCATGCTGAGGTCGCTGAAATTAGGACGGGTCTTGCCTGGATCCTTGCGTAAGCCCTTGATGCCGAAATCTGTAAGACCGAAACCTTCAATCTCCGGGATGTCAACGGCAGCATAACAGTCGATGAGGTTGGCAGGTGAACCATGAGCTTGATTGCGGGTGATAGCACCACGCTTGTTTGCCCACTTGGTCCACTGTTCGGTGAAGTTATGGAGCAGCATATCGCCCAATGTTTCACGGTAATCGCTTACCACCACAGCATCACCATCAAGGAATTCAGGGAACTTGTCCTGCAGTTTATATCCGTGCATTTTCTCAAATTCTGTCAGCAGGTTAGGAGTCCAGTTGGCTCCATATACCTCATAACTGTCATTGAAGAAGGTATGTGGATAAGGAGTCTGGTTGGCTACGAAGGCACTATCGATATGTGCCAGATAATTAGCCACGGCAGTGGAGTCGAAGTGGTCGATGACGTATCCTTCACCGCCCGGTGCGGCACGTTTCACTTTCTGTCGGGTACGGCTTTCGTAGAGAGCGATGACACGCTTTTTCCGGTTCTGTCCCTCAACAGGATATGCCTTGATGAGTTTCAGTTTGGCGAATTCACGTTCTTTCTGAGGAACATTGAATTCTATCTCCATCAGTTTCTGTTTCACATCAACGATGGTATCCACGAATACAGCCTTGCAGGCAGCTTCGCTGATAGGAACCCACGGACCACCGAAAGGCCAGCCGGTACCAGTAGCCATGTCGGTTTCAATACCTACCTTCTTATTTTCTTCTTCTACGAATTTGAGCATCTCCATCCATTTCGGAGAGAGATACGGAATGTCATTCTTGTCATTTCCTTGCACACCATAGAGTGGCGTGATTTCTACGGCTCCAATGCCAGCCTTGGCATATTCGTCGAGGTTCCACTTTAGGTTCTCTTTATCTACAGCAGATCCCATCCACCACCATCTTACACCAGGTTTGGCTTCCTGAGTAGGGGTAGGGAGCGACAGTGCACAAGAATGCGACTGAGCCTGACTGCCGAGAGATGACAGCAGAGCCAATGCAAAGGAAAATCCGACAAATCGCGTTTTTAGTATCTTGTCCATATTGTTGTTGGTTTTTAAGTTTTCCTTATTGATTATTACTTCTTTGTTTATTTCTTCGGATGCAAAGATAGTGAAAAATACTCAATAACATCTGCCTTATGGTCCTTAAAAATGTAAAATAGTGCAAATATGTTAGGTGTTTTGCCAAAAAGTCAAGGAATCGGCAAAATGAAAGTACGATAACCTTAAGAAGAGAATAATAAAACAAGTTATATTGGTTATTTGTCCTTAATTTTGCGGTATGTTTGCAAGAGGGCGATTTTCTTGTGATAAAAACAGTGTTTAAAGGCTTTAGGAAGTATGACCATCTTGAAGTCATTTTCGTATGTTTTCCTCATAATATTTTGGATAATTCAAATAAAAGTTGTAGCTTTGCATCAGAAATCAAAAAAGTATGATATGGAGCAGAATGTGAAAGAATTGCCATACGGTGTACAGGACTTCGTCACCATTGTAGAGCAAAATATATATTATGTCGATAAGACAATGTATATACCAGAATTGGAGAAGCAGGCTCGCAACCTCTTCTTCATTCGCCCTCGCCGTTTTGGTAAGAGCGTATTCCTGAGTATGCTTCATGCTTATTATGATTGCTTGTCCAAAGATAAGTTCCAGGAATGGTTTGGTGATTTGTGGATAGGTAAGCATCCTACCTCCTTGCAAGCTAGGTATCAGATTCTACACCTTGACTTCTCCCAGGTGGGAGGTGACATAGATGAATTGGAAAGAAAGTTCAATTTCTATATGGGAGTGGAATTGGATGCCTTTGTAAGAGATTATCATGGGTTCTATTCAGAAAAGTTGCGTCAGGACGTTTACGCTACAGAAGATGCTACGGGTAAGTTGGCTCTTATTCAGAGTGAGGCAAGGGCAAAGAGATATCCTCTTTATCTCATCATCGATGAATATGACAATTTCACCAATACCGTGCTCAATGAGCAAGGCGAGAAGGTGTATTGGGCAATGACCCATGCCGAGGGATTCTATCGTGACATTTTCAAGAAGTTTAAGGGAACTTTCGAACGTATCTTTATCACGGGAGTGAGTCCTGTGACGCTCGATGATGTGACGAGTGGCTTCAATATCGGTTGGCATATCTCTACCAAGCCTGAGTTCAATCAGATGTTGGGCTTCTCAACCGAAGATGTGCATGAACTATTCAACTATTACAAGAATAAAGGTGAGATACCTGCAGATAGAGATATAGATGCCATCGTCAATGAGATGAAGCCTTGGTATGATAATTACTGTTTCTCCAAGGATGCTTTGCGTACGCAGAGTAAAGTATTTAATTGCGACATGGTATTCTATTATCTTCGCAATTATCTCAGTCGTGGTGAAGGACCCGAGGAGATGCTTGATCCAAATACCAAGACCGACTACAACAAGATGAAGAAACTCTTGCAGCTTGACAAGCTCGATGGCGACCGTAAGGGCGTGATACGTACAATAGCCGAAACAGGAGAAATAGTCGCTTCGCTGCTTGATACCTTCCCTGCGCATGAGATAACAGACCCAGAAGTGTTCCCTAGTTTATTGTTCTATTATGGAATGCTGACGATCAAAGGTACAAGAGGTGCCAAAGTCATACTTGGTATTCCGAACAACAATGTACGCAAGCAATATTATGAGTACTTGTTGGAGTTGATAGATGCCAAGGCATACATTAGCAACAACAAACTGACAGACTATTATTATGATATGGCTTATGACGGCAAGTGGCATGATGCTTTGCAATATATGGCGGATGCCTATGCGCAAGTGTCATCTGTTCGTGATAGCATAGCGGGAGAGCGAAACTTGCAGGGCTTTTTCATGGCATATCTCAATCTGAATGCCTATTATTATACGGCGCCTGAATTGGAGTTGAATCATGGTTATTGCGATTTCTTCCTCTTGCCAGACCTTACGCACTATGCAACCAAGCATAGCTATATTCTGGAGCTCAAACTTGTTCCGAAGAGAGAAAAGGGTATGAGCGAAGAGACATATCAGGCTAACATCAAAAAGCAATGGCAGCAAGCAGAGGTACAAATCAAGCAATATGCCGTTGCTCCAAGGGTTGAGGCTTTGCGTCAAGGCACTACGCTGCATAAGATTATCATGCAGTTTGATGGTTGGAATTTGTTGCACATGGATGAGGTGCATTGATAATTGTAATCCCTGTATTTTATGGTTGAGCCGTAATTAGTCCAAATATGCAAGATGATAGGTCAAAAAATAGGGGAAGCAGCTCTCTTGAGTGCTTCCCCCCGCTTTAGAAGGTATGTGATTTTAATATTCTTCCCATGCTTCCCAAACATTAGTACTGTGTAGTTTGGCTGGTGACTGGCTGTCGCCATTACCGCCACCTTCTATTGTTCCACCATCACCCAGACCTGAATCTGGAGCTTCTGGTGTTACTTCACCATTTGAAAGAGTCAAGAGTAAACTTTCGGACTTGATAGCTATACTCAATGTCTCGGGTGTTATATATATCTTTTTCATCTTCTTACTACATTAAAAATTCATAGTTACTTTAAGCAAAACTCATTATTTTACGATGAACTTCTTGCCGTTCTTTACGTAAATTCCCTGAGGGAGGATAGCTGGGTTGGTACCCACGAACTGTCCGTTGATATTGTAGATGCCCTTGTTGGCAGAACTGTTGGCAGCTTCTTTGTCTGTATAGTCCTTGATGGCTTCAATGCCAGTAGTATTGTTGTCCTGATCGTTGACAGTACTGTCGAATGCAATACTCAATTTTGCACCAGAATTGTTATCAGCTGGCTTCAGGAATGCTTTCAGACCACTGATGTTCTTGGCAGTTGTGATATAGTACAATTTGCCATCGTTGCTACCCAAGAAGTGGCTGTTGGTAGGCATTGTAGTAGGAGCGTATGTTCCTACGAAATCAAATTTCTTGTTAGAATCAACTATGGTCAAAGCCTTTTCTGCATCGATGGTTACACCACTAATAGTATATGTATCGCTTACCTGAGAAGGCTTGATGAGACATGGCTTGCCGGCTGTAATCAACTGGTAGTAGTGCATGCCAAAAGACGCCACAGCTTTCTTTCCGCTTTCATCAACTTTCTTGAATTCTGCAATGCGAGCATTCTCTCCGAACGCATTTCTTACCTGCTGCTCTGTCATACTGAATGGCAGACAGATGGCATTCCATACGTTTGCCTTGAGTGGCTTGGTAAGGGTTACTGTGGCATTGTTCTTTGCCTCATAAGTATAGCCGTTATTCTGGGAGATGCTAACATTGGTTGCTTCTGTGCTTGAAGCACCAAATGTGAATCCGTAGAATCCGAGCGTCTCATTGTTCTGGAAGAGAACGTATGTTTTGCCAGCCTTTACATCAAAACCATATCGGCATGCAGCCAACTTATTGATGGTATATGAAGCATCAGTGCCTTCTTTGAAGGTTGCATCATTACCCGCCTTATAGTCTATTGACTTTTGAGGCTTGCCAGTCTCATCCACGAGGTAGAGAGGGCTGTCGGCTGCCTGTCTAACATATACATTGAGTGTACCATCCTTGGCTGGTTCAAACTTATAGTAAGTACCGCGGCATGGGATATTTGCTACGTTTGGAGCAGCAGATGTGGCTGGGGTGTAAGCATTGCCATATTGATCGGTAGGAACCTGTCCGCAACCCGCTGTGAACTTAGCGTAGCCGTCAAGTGTTACCAAATGCTCTGTAGTTTCACTTTCAGCTTTTACATCTTCCCATTTATCAATTTTCTGTTCGTTGTTGATAGTATAGGTGGTCTTGTCGGTACCATTATCATTGAATCCCCAAGTTTTGTTATTTGCATCCCAGGTTGCTGCTTTTACAGCGTTAGGATGATTGGTCCAGCCACCATACATGAATGTGATGTCCTCTACACCAGAAGGAGCATTTCTGTCAGCATCCTCCATCTCCTTAGGGCTTTTGTCAGATTCAATCTGTCTGTGAACAGTAGGTTTCCAAGGGGTGAAGCGCTGTGATTCATCTACTTTGAAGGTAAAACCGCCGAGGGCAAATTTTTCTGCTTTATACATCCAGATATAATATTCTTCGCCTGCCTCCGCATCAATTTCTATAACTATAGGATGGTCTCCAGCTGAGGCATTTATTTGAAAATATCTGTTGTCACCTGATTGTGGTTCATTAATTGTTGTTCCTGTTGAAGTAACCTGCGTTTTTTCAGAGCTAATGCCTATTTTTGTAGTATAGTTGTTACCATTGTTAATTAAAGTGACATCTTTGTTTGTGGGTTTCTCTACATAGAGATACTTATTTCCTGGTTTTGCGTAATTCACATTAAAGGCAAGTATGATTTTACCTTTGGTGTGGAACAGAAAGTGGAAATAGTTGCCTGTGTTTGGCAGGGGAATACATTTTTGGGATTTATCAAACTCAGCATCTATTTCCTTACCATTGTCATCTGGTTTGATTCCAGGATTTCCTTGAGAACTGAGGTAATATTTACTACCTATTAGCTTAGGATTTTCCCATACCTCATCAGCACCAATGAACAAAGAGATATTTGCACTGGCATAGTATTGGTACTCAGTACTCTGTTTTGGAATACTTGTGTTGCTGGTAATCTCAAAAGTCTCAGTACCATCATCGTAGCTACTTGTGCTACCTTGAGCATAAGTCTTGCTTCCTAAAATTGTTAGGAAAATCAAGCATGCTAAAATGCGTGAAGTGGTAAGTAATCTTTTCATATTTTCTTAGAAATTTAAATTTTATGTATAGTGTTATAGTTTGTGTCGATTTGGAGCAGTATCATTTACTGTTTATATCGCAGTATGAATTACTGTTGAATCATCTTTTAACTGGCTGCAAAACTATAAATAATTCGTGAAAAGCAAATAAATTCTGTCGATTTTCTTTCGAAAAACTACGAAAACGTTTGCAGAATATTACAAATCGGTTACAAATATTAACTGTCATGTCGGTAAAAGCTTCGTATCACAATTATAGTTGATTCGCATGGCATTGGAAAATTCCAGCAAATTAAGAGAAATATGAATAAAAAGAAAGCCTACGGTAAATAATGTAAAATACTTTCTTGGTGTCGTATGGGTGACAAAGGTGACGCAGGATACAGAAAACTCGTGTCACAGGTGTCACCCTATAAACTGGCTCCAATAAAGGGCTCAGCAGAAAACGGTGACAGGTGACACTTTTGAAGAGTATATTTATATGACTTACCGCGCGAAAATATATAAAAGATTGATAATCAAAGGGAGACATCCAATTGGAGGGTAGTGTCTCCAATGCATAAAATAAAAGTTGAAAAATAGGTGTCACTGTCACTTTTTGGTAATTTTGTAAACTTATTTGTTTTCGAATTAATTGCTCAAAGATTTTCTGTGACTTGTTTACTGGTTACAAATGACTTGTTTACTGGTTGCAAATGACTTGTTTACGACCTCTAAGTGACTTGTTTACGACCTCTAAGTGACTTGTTTGCGACCCTTAAATGACTTGTTTCGATATAGCAAATAACTTGTTTGTGTATTCTTAAAGACCGAATAATGT
>ERZ1034865.993-NODE-993-length-14245-cov-3.912544_pt1 | contig 14245 bp, 17 predicted proteins | sample MGYA00520632_ERZ1034865 | MGnify/ENA primary metagenome ERZ1034865 (study PRJEB33766, sample SAMN09781738) | gut metagenome | biome: gut microbiome | host: Homo sapiens | place: Madagascar | study: EMG produced TPA metagenomics assembly of the PRJNA485056 data set...
TCGTGGTCGGTATTGTCGTAATGGAAGCGGAAGGCGGTGCGGAGGTCGGTGAGCGAAATCTGATGCGCTGCCTTGGCGAATACAGGGAAGGTGTTCTTGGTCACGTCGTTTTGGATGGCTGGCGAGAACATCTGTTGCAATCCCCATACTCGTGGATAATTGTAAGTGGTATCGAGTTTCTCATCACGAGAGTATGCCTCGTGGAAATCAAACTTCGCCTTGCCATGCTTGTCTTTCTCAGCCTCGGCATTGTTTGGGTCGTAAAGACCATTCTTCTCGGCAAACTCTATCAAGTCGGGAGCAGCCATGAAGTTCTCCTGGTCCTCTGGGTCGTAGTCACGGAAACGGCTCTGGTTGCCCGTTACGAAATACTGGTCCTTTGGCATACGGCAAGCCAACCATTTATGTCCGCAGGCATTCTCCAAATACCATATCTCCTTGTCGTCGATGAATCCGATGCCGAATCCCTCTGCCGAACCATATTGTTCGATGAGTTTGCCTAGTCTGTCTGCACCTTCACGAGCCGAACGAACGTAAGGCAACACGATGTTGTAGGTGCAATTCTCAGCAAGTCCGTTCTCTACGTATGGGTCGAAGGCGAGGGCTTTCTCAGAAGAGAAGATGGTTTCGGTGGAACTCATGCCCACACCGGCTGTATTGAATCCAGCGCTTCCCCATTCGCCAGGGAACTGGTAATCTGGCAGCCCCGTATATCCCAAGGCCTCCTTTGGCAATGGGCAACGGAACTTGCTGTCCTTGGCAACAAATTCCTCTGGTCCAAACTTCGTGTCCTCATGCACCTCGATGTTGATAGCCATCAGTGCATCGAAGTCGCTGGAGCGGCAAAGGTACTTGGCACCATCTGCACTCTGTTCTTCCCCCACGATGATGGTGGTACACTCTGAGGGCAGTTTACTAACTCTTTTCTCAGGATTCTCGAAAGAATCTCTTGCTTCTTTTTCCATAATCGAATGAATTTAATCAGTAATGCGAATGCAAAAGTACACCTTTTCTTCGGAAATCATCCGGAAGTGTATGATATTTTCAAGAAAATTAAACTTGTCCCTTGCCAATGGTCTTTTCTACATTCTATTCTTCTGTCCTTGTCCGGCACCAGTTCCCTTATACTTGCGTCGTCATTGGTGCTAAACAAGTCTGATACGTAGAGTTGGAAAGAAAGTTGGTCGTGCAAGATACCCTTATAGATGGAGAGGTCGGTGTTGAACATAGGTTTGGAAGCATAAATGTTTCTCTCGTTTCCCTTGGTGATATTGAGTAATTTGTAAGATGGAATTGAGTAATTTGTTGACATAAAATGAAGAATCTGCTTGTTTCTTAAAAGGATTTAATTAGCCCCCAATACTTTCCAATTCTCTATCAAGTGGAAGAGGCGAGGCATGGCGGGCTTGTAGGAATCGGGATAGGTGAGGGAATAGACAAAGAGCATTTTGCCGCTCTTGATGAACTTGTCATGGTGGCTGTATCCATCCACTCGGACATCGTTTTCATATACGGGGCCTGAGAGGAGGAAGGCGGAGTCTTGCTTTTTGGTCAGCATCGTAGGAGTAGAGTGTAGCTTTTCGGCGAGAGAATCGGCGCAGGCTTGAAGATTTGAGCTATAGTTGGGGGTGACATAGCTCTCTAAGATGATGTTGGCACTATCTGAATACACGAAGCGGGCATGCCCCAAGTATTCTTCCCCTTGCTTGTCTTCTTGCTGGAACATGCAAGGGTATGAGATGGTGTAGCCGAAGTCAGTGTCACGATAAGTCTTCAAGGGAGCCGTTCCGATACGAGTCTTAAACTCATAATAGGGTGTGCGGATGTCTCCCTTGTAGGTGAGATGATAATAAATATTGCACACAATAATCAGTAGGGCTGAAAATATAAAAAACTTCTTCATATCTTTTAGCATTAATCTTCTTGGTCAAAGCATAGCCGTATGAAGACTATGCTGTGATTATTTTGTATGCAAAGATAGAAAAAAAGGAGTTGAATCGGCAAAATATCTAGCTGACATTTGGCTGACAATATCATCGGAATCCATCTGATAGATGGAGATAGTAGTTGAAAATGTGATAGTTATGTAAGTCTTATCTTTGAGTCAGACGATAAGCCTTTCCTCTTTCAGATTCAATACAGAGATTACTATTGCCTTCGATGATTGGCTTGATGCGGCGAATCAAAGTATAGAGTGTTTCGCTGGCATCAGGCTTCTTAGGCCAAAGTGCATCACATATCTCTTGCTTAGTCAACTGATGTTTTTCGAAGAACATCTGCATCAGTTGATGTTGCATTGGGGTGAAGTGGATGGCTTGCTGCGTATCTGCATTGTAGAAGCTATCGTCTTCAGATGAATAGGAGAGGCTTCCGAAAGAGAGAGGATTGTGCTCTTCGTTCTGATAATCTTTGCGATGATATAGCATAGCCCATGCTGCCCATATCATTGCCATCAGCATCAGTATGAATGATGTGCGCTGGTTGCTCATTCCGAAAATATCAGCCATAGAGCAGTTGGCATAGCCTTGTATGGTATGTTTATCCAGTTGCATTTCCTTGCTGCATAGTTCTGCCGGCTTTCCTATGGCATAGCAGAGGATGCTTGTGCTTTTGAGCATGTCGATGCTGAGGTGGGAGCGGTAACTCTGAATGGTATCGGGTGTAATCCATTGGTCTTGTCGCTCCTCGATGGTTTGTGCCAAAGCTTGATTCATATCCTTGACAATGGCATATTGCGCCTTGCGATAACTGCTCACACTGGAGAAAATCGCTGACATCACAAGCACGGCGAAGATGATGAAGGAATGATATGCTTTCAGTTTCATAATCTCTTGTTTTTATATCTTTATGCAAAAGTACTGCTTTTCTTTGAGACAGCAATAGGTTTTAAACAAATTTATTCTCTTTTTCCAGAAAACTGTGTTACCTTTGCATTATCTTAAAGTAAAAAGTCATGGCTTTGCTTCATTTTTCTACTTTTATTTCTTTTAAGGAGATAGAACGTGAGATTTCAAGCAGATGGTTAAAAACAAAAACTTAAATAGAAATGAGAATGACAACAGTAAATGATATGTCGCAACTCTCCGATGATGCCATCTTGGAGGGATTCAAGAATAGCGACGGCAAGATAGTGAAGGAATACTTCTATGGCTACTGTCGAGTGGCATATTGCGTCTATGACCAGCGATACGGCCTGCGCCATAAGCCCGGCATGGACTTCATGTCTCTAGCCCATGAGTACTATCTTTATCTCTTCAATCACCAGTTCAAACCCCTGGAGGACCGCAAGCCCACGATGACGCTGAAAACGTGGATGGTAAATGGCTTCCGCTTCTTGTTGCTCGACAAGTTGAAGGGCGTGCAGAAGGAACATCTCTTCGAGAGTTTCGAGGAGCGACAGGCATCATCGAGAAAGCATCTCGATATGGTGGATAGCGAGTTTTATCATGAGTTCCGCCAGATGATACAAGACATCTGCCTAAGATATTATGGCAGAGACAGCAGAAACTCGATTATCCTCCAGATGCTCTATATCGATGGTTTCAAGGGTAAGGAAGTAGGTGCACAGCTAGGTATGAGTGCCTCAGCCGTTACCCAGCGTACCAACAAGATGATGCACGAGGTCATCATCCCTTATTTCAAGCGATATTTCGTGGCATCGGATTACGAGGGCAGAGTTTATAGTAAGGGCATGATGTCTGATATTTGCTGTGAGTGTGCCCCATGTCCAGCTCCAACATCATCTCCTAGTTCTGCTGCGTCATCTGCCCCTGGTTCAGCTGCGTTGTTTGCAGGCGACGATGGAATGTATAATCATCAAGCAATGAATAATATAGATATGAAGATTAATATGGAAGAATTGAAGAAGAACAGAATCACTCCAGAGTGGATAGACACTCTGAAAGCCAACGAGATATTTGTATTTGGCAGCAATTTGCAAGGCATGCATGGTGGCGGAGCCGCCAGAGTAGCTCGCCTCCGTTTCGGAGCCGTACTGGGCAATGGCGTAGGCATTCAAGGTCAGAGCTATGCCATCCCAACGATGCAAGGTGGCGTGGAAACCATCCGTCCATACGTCAATGATTTCATCGCCTATGCTCAGCAGCATCCCTCTCTCCATTTCCTTGTAACCCCAATCGGTTGTGGTATCGCCGGTTTCGAGCCTGAGGATATCGCCCCATTGTTTGAGGGAGCCAAGGCGGTGAAGAACATCAGCCTACCCGAAAGTTTCTGGGAGGTGATTTGTTAAGTGAAGAATCCAATAGCAGTAGCTTTATACAATTTGATATGTTAGGAGCAATTATAGGTGATATTGTGGGCTCGAAGTATGAGTTCAACAATACGTTTGATTATGATTTCGAGATGTTTGCCGAGGGCAGCGACTTTACGGATGATAGCATCTGTACGGTGGCTGTGGCGGATGCAATCTTGAATGATAAGACATATAAGGATAGTCTGCTGGAGTGGTGCCGTCGCTATCCTTCGCCAAAGGGAAGCTATGGCGGACGATTCTCGATGTGGATTTATTCTGATAATCCGCAGCCTTATGGTAGCTTTGGCAATGGCTCGGCGATGCGAGTATCTCCCGTGGCTTGGCTCTTTGATGACTTAGAGAAAGTAATAGAAGAAGCTGCTGAGACAGCTGCTCCTACTCACAACCATCCCGAAGGTATCAAGGGGGCGATGGCTGTAGCCCATGCCATTTGGCATTTCAGAAAGGGTGGAGCAAATGGCGGTAAAGGTGATTTGCAGGGCTTTATAGACTTAGCCAATGATTCTTATCCAGATTTCGATACCAGAGATTATCCAGTGGGCATGTTCGATGAGACATGTATGGAGGTAGTTCCTCTCTCATTCCATATTATAGCTCATGCGTCATCTTTTGTGGATGCCATCCGCTTGGCTATCTCTCACGGTGGCGATAGCGATACGATAGGAGCGATTGTTGGCTCCATAGCTGAGGCTCGCTTCGGCATCCCAGAAGAAATCAAGGAGAAAGTGATAAACTATCTACCTGATGATATGAGGGCTGTGTATCAGCAGTTTGAAGGGAAAGTTGTGGGATTGTATCACAATCGATGACGTAATGGATGCTGTTATCTTGTATATTTATGGCGAATAAATTATTTTTTAGCTAAAAATTTGGATAAATCGCATAAAACTTTTATCTTTGTGCCATAAAAACAATGAGAATATGACAAATGAGGATTTTTGGAATTCCATTAATGGTATTATCAATGATGGATTTACATCTGAAGGTCTAACTAAATTAGAAGAATATGCAGAAAGATTCAGTATTGGAGAGATCGTATATAAACGATTTTCACCGTCAGAACAGCATGGGTGCATTGAAGGAGGCCCAATCCATGTTATTGCCTCCTTACTCGCGGGAGCAGAAGTTGGCACAGATCAACTCTCTGCGCCAGAACAACAGAATCAAAAAGTAAGCTGAAAAGCAGTATGAAAAACACGCAACATACTGCTTTTCTCTATCCTTAGTTTATTTTAATATTTATCTTTTCGTAAATGTAAATTCGGTATCTCCCTCATCCATAAGGTAAACAGTACAAATCATCGTATTATCATTGATAGAAGTAATCTTAAAGCGCTTGCAAGTTTTCCAATCTGTTTCATCCCCAAAATAATAGTAATCCTTAATAATCAAAATGTTGGCATTCAATTCATATTTAGTAATTCCTGAATAAGATTTCCAAATCCCTGCATCATAATCATACCAAATGCAACCACCATTAGCATTGAGAGAAAATCTAAATTTATCATCATTTTCAGGACTTTTATCTACAATGATATGGCTTTCATCCATATCATCAGCCCAATACCACCCCTTAATATGCGTAAGTTCCCATGTACCAACGATGTTGGTCTTAATATCACCAGAAGCCGAAGTGTCGTCATCATCCGAAGATGAACAAGCGGTGAAAGACACCATTGAAAACAAGGCAAAAAGAATCGCCATTAAAGAAAAATGTAACTTTTTCATAAGTTGTGCCCGTTATGCCGATAGCTAAGCTTTTAATGTTATTAAATTAGTGAATCCGATAGATTATAATTGCGAAGCCATCGTTCTCTACATCACCTACGGATACAAAACACGTGGACGAAACTTGTCCACATTGCAGCCGTAGGAAAAGCTGAGGAAAACGACAAGTAACGCCCACGCTATAGCGGACGCTTACTATCTGTCGGTATTCCTGCTTTTTATTGAAGTTTCCTACGTTCCAATGTGCATGACCGAATAGCAAACGCTAATTTAACCATCAAAAAAATAGAAGTCAAACTCTTGCGAGAAATCATTCTGGTTGCAAAAGTACAAAAACTTTCTGAATAATCAGCATTTACCATTAACTTTTTTCGTCAACTTCTTCTTTTTTATCTTATTTCTCCTCAAAGTAACTGCCCGCTTCCATCGCGCAATCCATCGCACGGCACTTGTTGTAGCGTTCGCGAGCTCTGTTCTCTCTGACAAACATCTCTCGGGTGCCTGCCTCATCCTCGGAGAATTGGAGGTGGTTGTCTATGCCCATGTCCAGGGCGATGCTCTCCACATCCAAGTCGTCGGTGCCGATGAAAGTAAAAGTCCAGTTCTGCTTTTTCAGCTTCTCGATGAGGTTTTTGATCATCTTCAGACTGTACTCCTCGCTGCAGTTTTCCTCACCATCGGTGATGATGGTTACGAGAACGGAATCTTGCTCGGTGGCTTGGGCATTGATCTTGGCGATTCCCATGCCGATGGCATCATAGAGTGGGGTGGCTCCGCATGGATTGTAATCCTTTGCCTTCAGCGGATTTGCCTTCTTGGCGGACACGTTGTCATAGAAAAGGTTCTTGTGGGTGCTGTCGAAGGTGATGAGCGTTACTCGCTGCTCCAAGTTCTTGTGGGTGGCTTGCATCTTCTGTATGGTCGTCAAGGTTTCGTTGATGCCCAGGAGCGCCTGACGCTCAATGATGCTCATGCTGCCACTCTCATCTACTACCAAAAGATTGAATACTCGTTTCATAATCATTTCTCCTATAATTTTAAATGTTCTACTTATTGTTTTTTTTCCAAGTTTAGCCTATGTTGCTATGATGAGCAACTAGATTGCTTCTTGCTTTATTTCTTATAAGAACATTCTTGAGGAAAAATTAAGCTCTTGGGAAGAAAAAAGCATATTTTTTTGTTTTTATTTCTACTAAAAAACCTGCTTATCCTCACGGACGAGCAGGCTATTTTTTTGAATTGCGATTCTATTATATATAAATTGTACCTATTGAGTAAATGATTTGTGTATTATGAAGTGTTTATGAATCATTTCATTGTCCAGTCGAGGTCGGCTGCATCGTTAGCTTTTACATTTGATTCCATATTGCTTTTATTCTCCTTTTTCTTGGCGCAAGCAGTCAGGGTAAAGAATAGTCCCATGACAGCAGCCATCATAAATATTACTTTCTTCATTGTCGTAACGTTTTAATTTCACGGTGCAAAGATAATACAATATTTATGATATTTGATAAGACATTTTACAGAAGGATTTACCATTTTTACTTATTATAACTGATTTGCAACATAAAGAAATGAAATTACGATGTTTTTTCATTACCTTTGCACCATCGTTTCTCTCCTGTCGTTTGGAAGGAGGGGCAAGATATATGACTAATAACTATTATATATAATGTAAGAACAATGAATATACAAACATTATTCGCTTCCGTATTGTTGGGTGGCATGAGTTCTGCTATGCCTATCTGTGCGCAAAGTGGAATGGCGCAACAAACAATCGTGAAATCCCAACAGACTACGACAACCTTCCAGAATCCAATGGCTTGGTCGGACATTCCCGACCCAGATGTCATCCGTGTGGGCGACAATTTCTATATGGTGAGTACCACGATGCACTTGATGCCAGGCGCTCCTATCATGAAGTCGAAGGATTTGGTGAACTGGGAAATCGTCAACTATATCTTCCCGAAGTTGACCGACTCACCTAAGTACGACATGAAGGATGGCACGGTATATGGTCGAGGTCAGTGGGCTACTTCCTTGAAGTATCATCGAGGCAAATTTTATGCGCTCTTTGCACCAAATGACCATCCTGGTGGCGAAACCTATATCTGCACGGCTGACGACATCGAGGGAGAGTGGACTGTCCATAGCCGTCTGCCTCACTTCCACGATGCCTCTCTCTTCTTTGATGATGATGACAAGGCGTATGTCGTCTATGCCACAGGAGAGATGGTGCAACTCAATTCCGACTTGACGGCAGTGGTGGAAGGTAGCCATTGTCGCCTCTTTGAGCGAGATGCCGAGGAGAAAAACTTGTTGGAGGGTTCTCGCATGATCAAGCATGATGGCAAGTACTACCTCTTGATGATTTCGTGGACGGGGGGACATCCTCGCCGTGAAGTCTGTTATCGTGCCGATCATATCCGGGGAGCTTATGAGAAGAAGGTCATCTTGGAGACCGAGTTTGCTGGCTATGGTGGTGTCGGACAAGGTACCATTGTCGATGCTCCTGATGGCAAATGGTATGGCATTATCTTCCAGGACAGAGGGGGAGTGGGACGAGTGCTCACTTTGGAGCCATGCACTTGGAAGGATGGATGGCCTATGCTTGGGGATGCGAATGGAGATGTGCCTCTCACGATGACCAAGCCTGTGTTGGGCTACGACGGCAAGGGAGTGGTGTATAGCGATGATTTCTCTCGTCCTAAGCTTGACTTGCAATGGCAGTGGAATCATAATCCGAACGATGAGGCTTGGTCGCTGACAGAGCGCAAGGGTTGCCTTCGCCTCAAGACTTCTCGCATCGCAGAGAATCTCTTCATGGCTCCCAATACTTTGACCAATCGTGTGGAAGGACCGGCTTGCGAGGGAATCATCAAGATGGATGTGAGCAAGATGAAGGATGGCGATGTGGCTGGTCTTGCTGCCTTCCAAGGTGATGCGGCTCTGCTCTCCATCGTGAAGGAAGGCAAGCGGTCGTTCATCGTAGGAAGCAAGGAGAGTGTCGCCTTGTCGGATGAGGATAAGGTGGTAACTGATGTGAAGCGAGAGGAAGTGTATCGTCAGGCTCTGAAGTCGAAGGTGGTCTATCTGAAGATGAGTTGTGATTTCCGTCTTCATCAAGACCTTGCCACCTTATCTTATAGTGTGGATGGCAAGAACTGGGTGAAGGTCATCCGTGACTTCAAGATGATTTTCGACTATAGGCGATTCTTCATGGGCACTCGCTTTGGCATCTACAATTACGCTACCAAGAACAAGGGAGGCTTTGTGGATGTCGAAAGCTTTACATATAAGAAGCAGGAAAAATAGGGTGGTCTATCTGCTTATTGATTCCGATATACCAATGGCGACATGCCGGAGCGTAGCTTGAAGAAATTGCTCAATGCGCTCTGGTCGCTAAAGTGAAGGCTGTCGGCGATTTCTCCCATCGTCATATCCGATTGCTTCAGCAGATTGCATATCTCCTTATATAATAAAGAGGAGACGTGGTCGTTGACTGTGGAACCGCTTATCTCTTTTACCAATCTGGAGAGATAGGCGGTGGATACATTCTGTTTGTCGGCATAGAAGCGAATCTGTCGTTCCTTGCGGAAGTTGCGATACAGATGGTGGAGGAAGATCTCATATACCTCCTTCTTATGCCCTAGGTCGTGGGTGATGCTGCACTGCTTGTACGGCAATTCGTCGATGATGAGTTTGAGCACGTTGAACATACTCTTGATCATTTCCACCTTATTAATATATTGGTGTCTCACGATGTCGCGCACGAAGTGGAAGATATCGGTTTGGTGAAGAGTGTCCGCTCCCTCACCATCTTGTCGAAGCCTTTGTCGCTATCTGTAGAAAAATGTATGGGGTCGTTGTCGCTCACCTCTTATAGCTCCGTCGGGGTTGCCGCTGGAGTGAGCCGAGCGGCCGACTCCCGTGGAACGAGCGTTCCACGGGAGTCGGCTGCTCGTTCTACGGTAGTGGCACGCCCTTCGGATGTACGTTCCCATCCGCTCTGGACGTACGTCGATTTCCCCTATAGACGTACGTCCACATCCCCTTATGTCGTGCATCCATACCTTTTATGGATGTCATACTTACCATTTCTGGAAGCACATTTTTAGATTAAGCCAAATATTTTGCAGAAAATCTTCTGATTATTAGCTAATACCAAATCTTTTCGTTACTTTTGTAGCGTCATTCCACCGATGGCAAGCAGTGATTCTAGCGATAATCCGAGGCTTGGCTCTATTTTTTGAGAAAATGGTACTTTTAGAGAATGTTCATCTCTTCAGAAAATAGAGATTCCTGCTAATGTTACATCTATAGGTTCTCAATGTTTTTATTTGTGCCAAAACCTCAAAGAAGTCAACTTCTTGGGTACTTCTATAAAAAGCATAGATAAAGGTGCTTTTAAAGGATGCTATTCACTTGAAAGAATAATGCTTCCGAGCAGTATGTTACTTGTTGGAGAAAGATGCTTTGAAGGATGCCCTAATATAAGGGAGATTCACAGTGAATCAATAAATCCTTCGGTCATAAGCGAAAATGCGTTTAATGACATATATGACTTTGCAAAATTGTATGTCCCAGTAGGAAGTATAGAAAAATATGCCAAATTTAATTTATGTTGGAGTTGATGCTGATTCTTTGAAGTTGCCAACTGGTACTTATATAGTAAAAGAACAAAATAAAACGAAAAAAAACATTGTGAAGTAAAGGAAGAATAAAAGTGGGCGAGCCTATAGTCAGGCTTGCCCGCTTCCTTTTATTTGTACATTTTTTTAAGCGTTCCTTATTCCACTACCTTCCAATCCAAGAGGCCCTTACCCATGTCTTCCAATTCGATGGCGAGACCTACGACCTTTCGCTTGTCAGCCTTGAATGGTTCAAGGTAGTTGTTGTCGATTATCTGTTTTTCGGCAGCGGAAATGCCTCCATTCTTGGTGAGTTTCAACTCTATTACATATATATAATGTATGGTAGTTACCACCAAGTCAATTCTTCCAGTGGCAAGCATCTTCTCTACTTGCACACGGCAACCGATGGCATTATTTCATCGCCTCAGGCAAGTTGCCAGTGTCCATATAGAGGTTCAGAAATGCTTGCGTTGACATGGTGTCATTGGTCTTGCGCATAGCTAAAGTTGGCAAGACTATCTCGTTCAGAGCTTGTCTTACTTCATGATTAGGAATGCCCAATAGATAAGTGCCGCTCATGTAACCTTTGATGGTGAGGTTGCCTGACTGATACAGAAATAACTCTGGACCACCACCCGTAACATCAGATGTCTCAATGACAGAACTTATTAATGCACAATTCTCAAAGTCTTTCAGACGGATATCCAAATCATCCACAAACTTGGGTAGGAGCGAGGTTGCACCAGATGCAGCCCAATAGTTCCTTAGCTCATTGTCAGACAAGGCATTGATGAGGCTGAAAGGATTGAAGACATCTACCATATTCTTTCGGCTGAAGTGATAGCCATCATAATAGGCTTGCAACTGTTCGATGGTCTCGTCTGTGCTCCAACCATTTTGTTCGCCCATCATTGTAATCTCAGGCATGAAATTCTCCTTGATTTCATCCTTGGTGATGCCGCATAAGGCTGCGTATGGTGCATCAAAACTGATGTTGGTCAGATTGTTGAGCACAGAGAAGAGGGAAATCTGCGTAAACTTAGTAATGCCAGTGATGAAGACAAAACGTTCGCAGTTATCATCCACGGCTCATGTCGAGTCTGATGACAGGGTAGTGCTTCCACTCCTTTTCCAAGTCCATTATCTTCAGACCTTCGAAAAGTTCCTTCTTTCCCTCAAAGTAGGCTTGGAGGGTATCGACGAGAACAGACTTATCGAAGCGGCGTGGGCGGCTCAGGTAATTATACTTCTTTCCTCTGTTGGCAAGTTGCCAGATGATATCTGTCTTGTCAACATATAGGTATCCTTCCTTTCTGATTGTCTCAAAGGATTGGATGCCTACAGGCAGTCTTCTATGGTTAGTCTCTGTCATCATATTATTCATTCTCAGAATTGTTCTGCAAAGATACGAGGAATAAATGAAATCTCCAAACTTTTGTCTCTTTTATTTGTTGTTACAGATATTTTGTCGTACTTTTGCATCTTGTTAGTGTAGCATGTCTAATTTAAGTTATGTAGAACCTATTTTTGGGTAACTGCTCATGAGAAAAATAATGGGAGAATATATTAAGAGTATAAAATAAGATGAAGAGAATTTGTGATTTCATTTCCCGATATATGGGAGTTATCGTGCTGCTGACAGCTGTCGCTGCATTGTTGTTGCCTGATACCTTTCAGTGGGTGGATGCCATTTACATCAATCCCTTGTTGGGAGTCGTGATGTTTGGCATGGGATTGACACTCAATCCTGCTGATTTCAAAATCGTGTTCAGCCGACCGAAGGATGTCATTATTGGTTGCTTGGCACAGTTTATTGTGATGCCCGTGTTGGCTTGGTTGCTAGCCAAGGTTTTCCATTTGAGTACGGAACTTGCCTTGGGTGTGATATTGGTGGGATGTTGCCCTGGCGGAACGGCTTCCAATGTCATTACCTATTTGGCTAAGGGCGACTTGGCTTTGTCTGTGGGAATGACAGCCACCTCTACCGTCTTGGCACCTTTCTTGACTCCACTCATCACGTGGATGATGGCAGGTACCTTTGTGCATGTCGATGCTATGAGCATGTTCTTTTCTATCGTTCAGGTGGTGATACTCCCGATAGTCGTCGGCTTCATCATCCAGCATGAGTGCCCGAAGTTTACCTCGCGAGTCGTGGCTTATCTGCCAGCCTTTTCTTCGTTGGCAATCACCTTCATCGTTGGCATCATCGTGTCGCACAATGCCGAAAAACTTCTGACGAGTGGTTTGCTTATCATCTTGGTGGTGATGCTGCATAATGTGTGTGGCTTGCTCTTGGGGTTCTCCATCGGCAAGTTGCTCAAACTGGAATATAAGAAATGTGTCGCCATTTCCATCGAGGTGGGCATGCAGAATTCAGGACTAGCCAGCTCGCTAGCCACCCTTCATTTCGCAGCATATCCACTCGCTACTATTCCTGGTGCTATCTTCAGCGTATGGCATAATATCAGTGGAGCATTGATGGCAAGATTGTATGCTAGTCGCAGAGGGGAGCCTATATAAGATAAAAGCTTGCAAGTAATAAGGGGGTTACTTGCAAGCTTTTGTTGTTTTTGATGTATCTTTAGATGCTTCCAGCAAACTTTCGAAATCTTCGCAGAACTCTGTCATCTTGTGATAGAGTAGGTTGCTGCCTTTGTCGGATAACTCCTGATCGGGGAGGGGACCGCTGTTGATGGCGACAGTGAAGATGTTGGCGGCTACACCGGCACGTACACCTAGAGGGGCATTTTCTACTACGATGCCTTCCCATGGCTTTAGTTTGCCTGCCTTTTCCAATCCCATAAGATATGGATCGGGATTCGGTTTGCCACGCTTCACGTCGTATGCGGTTACGATATGATTCTCGTCGAGGAAGTCACCGAAGTCATTGAGCAATCTTTGTATGAGCGGGCGTTGACCACTGCCAGTAACCACGCCAACTTGCATTCCTGCGTCCGTAATTTTCTGCATGATGTCAAGTACACTAGGAAATATCTCTGCGGTAGGCATGGAGTGGAATATCTCTGTCTTCAAGTCATACATCTTCTGTGCTTCATCCAATGAGATGTCGATGCCTTTCTGTTTCTTCACCATCATCTGGATGGTGTCGATACCACGAGCTCCCTCTGTGGCGTAAGCATCGGCTGCGGTCATTTGGATGCCAAACTGTTTCATCGACTTCTTCCATGCCACAGCATGATTGGGCATACTGTTGTATAGTACGCCATCCATATCAAAAAGAACGGCTTTGGGGCAGAACTCCCCAAAGCCGTGTTCTTTTAAGTATTGATTAATTTCTTCTCTCATATTTGAAAGATTTACTTCTCGTTAGCCAAACGCTCCTGGATAGCCTTGCTCTCTGCCTCATAACCAGGCTTGTTGAGCAATGCGAACATATTCTTCTTGTAAGCCTCTACACCAGGCTGGTTGAATGGGTTCACCTCTTCCAAAAGACCGCTGATACCGCAAGCCTTCTCGAAGAAGTAGATCAACTGACCGAGATAGTAAGCGTTCAACTCTGGTACATTGACCAAGATATTAGGAACACCACCGTCAACGTGAGCCAAGCGAGTACCGAGCTCTGCCATCTTGTTGACCTCATCCACACGCT
>ERZ1034865.998-NODE-998-length-14211-cov-10.611190_pt1 | contig 14211 bp, 22 predicted proteins | sample MGYA00520632_ERZ1034865 | MGnify/ENA primary metagenome ERZ1034865 (study PRJEB33766, sample SAMN09781738) | gut metagenome | biome: gut microbiome | host: Homo sapiens | place: Madagascar | study: EMG produced TPA metagenomics assembly of the PRJNA485056 data...
ATTCTGGGGATTGCGGAAGAACATCACACTATGATACAATTATTAAGAGGGGAAGAACCTCAATGGATAGAAAGGGGGTGTTAGCATTGTTTATTAGGATATATCTATATCGGATAGATGATGGTTTTGTAATGCCCGAATACAAACTTCCGCCGGAACAGGTGTTACAAGTGGCTAGGGCGGATTATCCGGAATATCATTGTTTAGGATGGGAAGAATTGGAAAGCGGCCTGTATCATGCCGTAATCGAATAAAGATTTGGAGGAATAACAAATGAAACCCGAATATATTAAGATTATGCAACGCAAAATTCACGCGGCCAACGTGCTTATGGGGCGGCAGAAAAGCCGCCCCGATTGTAACTTTAACAATTTTGTATGGGTCGTCTGTCCGGGGTGGCGTTTGTCTGAAAAAGTAGATGATACGCTTGAACCGCGATATGAGATTGCTTGTCTTATTACTAGCATCAGCGCGGCGGAGCGAAAGCCTGATTGTTATGTCGATGCATACGCGGACTATTTAACAGACTGGTTATCGGAGTCTGCTAACGAGGGGTATTTACCTTCAACCCCGGATGAATGGAAAATTGTTGCGGAGGTGCAATAATGGCAAAGTTGGCAAAATATGGTATCCGAGACGGTGCTAGCATTGAAGAAATACGAAAAGAGCTTGTCCGTGCGGGCAAGGCCGCAAACCAGCGTTTGCGGCGTCTGGAAACAGCGGCGGCAGAAGGCCGCACCACCGGGAAGGGAATGTCTTACACATACGCTATGAAATATCTTGCGGAGACAGGCCGTACCCGGTTTAAGGAGCGCGCCGCCCGAATGAAGGCGCAGGACGTACAAGCAGAGCTTGCGCAGATACACGCATTTTTGAGCGGTCATCAAAGCACTGTGACCGGCATTGATGAATCCGAACGCAGACGCTATGAAACCTATAAGAAGCGTGGGTATTTGGGCACTTTTGAAGAATTTAAAAGCGATGTGGAAACCATTTTTGCCCTGCTGGAAGAAAAAGGTTATGGCTATATGATTGGCTATGAGCTATTAACGCAAGGTGTAACACCAGAGGAACAGCGCAAGCGCATCACCGACAAGCTGAACGAACTCAGGGGCGCGGAAAATATCAGCGGAGAGGACGAAAAAGCCAGAGACGCGGCCACGGGTAAGATGTTGCTGAGTGTTATTGCAGAACGCAATAAAAACCAGTTTGCGGCAGTAAAGGCCGCAAAAGATGAAATGTCCGCTTGGGTTGATAGCATTTTAGCCATGCCCGGTGCCAGAATCTTTAGAAAGCTGAATCGGCTTGACAAGTCCGGGCGCTACGCAGAAGGGTTTAGACAGCGGGCAGGGCACCCCGACTGGCAAAAAGAATGGTTGGAGAAAATCTATAAAGGTGAGGTGTAAACTATGCGGCGTTGTGAGGATTTGGAAGTTTGTGAAACCGCAAAAGAATTTTTGCAACGTCTGCCCCCCTGCCCGTCCTGTTGTAAGGGTAAACAGGCTAAGCACAAATATATTGATGTAACGGCCTGTTTTGACACCGAAACCACGAACACACAGGAGATCGGTTACATTTGGTCATATCAAATAAACGTCGGCGGCCTAAATGCTGTTGTGCGCACCTATCCGCAATTTGTTGCTATTTTGCAAGGTATAGTAATCGCGTGGGGTATCAACTCCGGCAAGCGCTTTAAAATCCATGTGCATAATCTGGGTTATGAGACATATTACCTTGCACAATTATTACAAGATTCTTTTGGCGTCAAGTCCATTATGTTCACATCCTCTCACAAGGTTCTTTCCCTTAAATTGGAAAACGGGCTTGAATTTTATGATAGTCTGAAACTATTTCAAAAATCGCTTGCCGGGGCAACGAAAGGTTGTCCACATGAGAAGGCCGTCGGTGATTTGGATTATAAAGCCTATCACGATGCACGAACCCCCTTGACTGACACGGAATATAAATATATTGTATATGACGTGCAGGGCCTGTTTGAAGCAATCGAACGCTTAAAGGCCGATGGGGGTTACAACGCGGCCACTTTGCCCATTACCAACACCGCCCGCGTATTAAAGGCTGTTAATAATAAGGTAAGCAAGTCCAAGGGCTGGAATGCCCTTATGCACAAGTTGGCTTTACCCCCCGACTGCCTGAAACTGGCCTATAAGTGCATGGCAGGCGGCGACACTCACGGAAACCGTTATAAGATGGGCAAAACATACCGTAATTGTAACAGTTATGATTTTAAATCGGCTCACCCGTCGCAGATGCTTACCAAAAAATACCCCATGTCACCACCGCAATATATTGGGGACTGTACAGAGGATGATCTTTGGACATTGATCGATGGGGGCTATGGTTGGATAGGTCATGTCGCTATGACAGATGTTAAGGTATTGCACGACAATCCAAACCCCACGATCAGCAAATCAAAGTGTAGCTATATCGAGTCCCCCATAAGGGCAGACAATGGCCGGGTATTATCTACCTCCGGAATGGCCGTCTATATGGACAGTAACGACTGGCAACGTTTTAGCGACGGCTACGACTGGGACGACACGCTAGCAACGGATGTATGGGCTTTTAGGCTGGACTACCTGCCCGCCGCCTTCCGCGCGGCAGTCAAGGGGTACTTTGCGCAGAAAGAGAGCCTACCAAAAGACACCCCCGATTATATCTTTGCGAAAATCTGTGTCAACACTATTTTTGGAGCCTGTGCGCAGAAAACTGTACGGGATGAGTACGAGTACAGCATGACGGAGCTGTTAGAGGTCACAAAAACCGGGTGGGAATCTAAAATTGATACCATGACAGACAAACAGGTGATAGCAAGCCAAACAAAGCCTAGCAAATTACCGTTTTTGTGGGGCTTGTGGACGGCAAGCTGTAGTCGGTTGGAGTTGTGGCACCTTATCAAGGCCGTGGGATGGGACAAAGTTATATATTGGGACACTGACAGTTGCAAATATATTGGAGATCGTCCCGCCGCCGTTGAGGATTATAACCGGGCGCAAAGGGAGCTTGTCCGGGCGCGTGATGCAATCGTCATCAACCGCAAGGGGCAAGAGTCCTATATAGGTGTCGCAGAGGATGAGCACCCCGATGACGCTTACGGTTATCAGGAGTTCCGGGCGTTACATGCCAAGTGTTACGCATACCGGGACGCAGACGGAGAGTTGCAAGTGACCATTGCCGGAGTCCGCAAAGAGGAGGGGTGCAAGGCACTATGCGACAACATCAACCTATTACAGGATGGATTTTCGATCAGCCCGGCGGGCGGTAACAAACTATGGTATCACCCTGCCCCCGTGGACTGGTCAGACCCCGACACACCGACGGCAAGTTGGATATACATGGAGGACAGAGATTATAAGGTCAGATACACAGACCTTATAACCGCTATTGAGTCTATGGAGATATGGGAAGGTGAACAAAATCTCGCCGGGTAATTTGTGCAATTTGTCAATAGACGGAATTCTCACACTGTGATATACTACAATCAGAAAGAACAAAGGAGGGTTCCCCATGAAAGAGAACAACGTTTATAAAGTGTATTATGCCATTGACGATGAGGTTGGTTATGGTATCAAAGAGGTCTGTGCAACTAACTGGGAAGAAGCGCGACGGAAGTTTTTCGCGGAGTGCCCTAGTCTTGAATTCGTGATGATGGAGCACGATCATTTGTTTAAGCATTAAGTAAAACCGCCTGACCTACCGGGCATATACGGGGAGAAAGGAAACGATTATGTACACTAGCAAGAACTACAAGAAGGAAACCACCACGGAGAACAAGCCCTACAACAGCCGCATCTATGTTATGCCGTCCCACTACATCGACAAGGACGGGGACAAGGTAGACACCAACGTCCTGATTAGCTTTGACAACTATTGGTTTGTCAACCACTCCAAGGCGGGCGGCGTGTATGGCCGCATCAACATCACGGGCGACTACAACGTTAAGCGCATCAAGCAGGAATACCCCGCCGTGGAAATGTACCGTGACGGCTACGCCGTTACCCTGTTTTTGTTTGACCGCGACGCGGAGTATTTGGACAAGACGGGCGAAGAACGCACCCGCAAGAGCTTTGTGGCGCGCCTGTACGAAAAAGACGGCGGTCTGTGCGCTCAGGTCATGAAGATGTTTTAAGGGGTGAATGGTATGCGGGTATGGGTCTGGGAAGTAAGCAAAAAGCGCGGCGACTACGCCGCCGCCGCGCTGACTGATGATGCACAGCACGTCCTTAAAATTGCGCAGGTCTACGGCGTAAAGGACAGTGACAGGCTAGGAAATTGGTGGGATGAAGTCATGCGCGGCTTGCCCGGTTATCCGGCTTGCGACGAATTTTACACCACCAAGACGGGCGGGCTTGCGTCCCCTATGGGCAAAGTGTGGGAGTTTGACCGTGAATTTCATAGGCTGGCGGTCATCTGGCCGACAAGGGGGCGGTAACTATGGGAGCGCTACTTCTACTAGTCCTTGTAAGTGTGGCTATACTAGCATTTCCTTTCGTTTTCATCTATTTTATCATGCGGTTTATTGATAAATGGAGGTGATAGCATGACAGGTTGGCAAGCGCTTACGGGTATCATGTGCCCGTCATGGTTGGCACAGTACCTTAACAAGTTGTACACCAAGGACCCCCCATTCAGCGGGAGTTATATAGAGGACTTGGACGATCATTGTCCATATGATACCGCAACAGACCACGCCTTGTGCAATAAGTGCTGGTTGGATTTTCTGCGGGGGGAGATCAAATAATGCGCGTCTTACATTTTATCTTATTGGCCGTTGTCTTTCTGGCCACGATCCTCTCAGGCGGGTCTATCCTGTTTGGCATGGAGGAACGCAACGGCTTGATTGTCCTGTTCGGCGCGGTTGCAACGTTCGGTTGTCTGGGCTGGTTCATCCTCCTACTGATGTTGATTTTCGGGTAAAGTTCAAGCCCCGGTGCAATGCACCGGGGCTTTCTTTTTATCTTCCAAAAATCCAATCAAAGTATTTTGCCGGAATTTTAACATTTTTAAGCAAATTATCAAAATAACCGTCAGAAAACTTAATTTTTGGTACTTCTACTTCAATTTTAGGGACTTCCGGCAGTTTAGGCGGCGTGTAGTCAGGCGTTACCGCCATAGCCGTGCAGGACAGGCAAGCCGCCGCCATGAGTCCAATAAACAGGACTTTCAAATGTTTCACGTGAAACACCTCCTTAGCAAAGCATTTCCCACGGGAAGGACAGATTGCAATGAAGATAGGTTCCGGCGGTTAGCTGGCCGCCATAGACCGCGATACTGGACGTGCCGTCGCTCTCCTTGATGAGGGTATAGGCATTATTGCCCGTATCGTTGTAACCCCTGCCGGACATGGACAGCGGCTCCCCGGTATAGGACGCGATGGGGATACCCTTAATGACGCGCCCGTCATTGGCGGTATTGGTGGCGGTGCCCGCAATCATCATGCGCAACTCGCCCCCCTGCACCCACCAACGGCAGTTAAACCCGTTATAGGTAATCAACTTACGGTGCGGCACGTTGTTACGATACCCCCGGATATAGGCCGCAAGCATTGCCGTAAATCTGCGGACACCTGCCGTATTGGGATGGACGTTATCGGTGTACATCTCATTACTGTCCGCCATAGCCCACGGGGCAATATCGACAAAAGGTACCCCCGCATCATTGCAAGCCATTTCAATCCCCCGGCTCTGTCCGATAGGATACGGCCGCCAGAAAAAATTGTAGGACAGCAACAGCCGGGCGTTGGGAAACAGCTGTTTTGCGGCAGTGATCGTGTTTGCAACACTGCTCTGCATGGTGGTCTCTGTTACATTACCGTCATTGATACCGCCCATAATAATAACCGTAGTCACCTTAGCCGCGTCCTTGCTCTCCGCCTTATACACATTGCCAGAGCTGGACAGCATATAGGTAAAATTGCCGCCAGCCGCGCCGGAAGTGATAAAGCCGCCGCCGCCGTTGCTGTAATAACGGTAGTTGGTAATGTCCAGCATTTTCGCCAGCTGAACGCACCAGTTATCGGTGCTTGGTGCCGTGGTATTTGCACCGGCGGCGTAGCTGTCGCCGATCATGACCACGTTGGACAGGTCAAAACCACCAACAACACGCTTATACATCCCGGCTACGTCGGTCTGTAAGTCCGCAACATTATCTTTAAGGCCGTCCGTGTGGATCGTGGTACCTCCAACAGTAACGTCCATGCCGTCAACGGTTATTTTAAGGCCGGAAAGGATGTTTCCCTGTCTTTCGACGGTCGCCGCCGTGGCGGCGTCGTTAATGTCAATCGTGGTCGGCCCCATATTAAGGTAACTCAATTTAGGATTTGCCATAATATATATATTACCCCCTATCATGCTAGTGTCGTAAGCGTCAGTGTACTAGTTGCGCTATCATAGGTTGCCATAATGGCTTGAGTCTTGACCGTGTTAATATCAGACTGTGCAGTTTCGGCGGCTGTCTTTGCCGCATTGGCCGCACTCTGCGCCGTTGCCGCGTCAGTCTTGGCCGTGTCTGCGGCTTTCTGCGCCGTGGCGGCGTTGGTTTTAGCCGTGTCAGCGGTTTTCTGCGCCGCGCTGGCCGCACTGGCCGCACCGTCTGCCGTGGTCTGGGCGGTGTCGGCGGCAGTCTGGGCGTTGCTTGCCGCCGTGCTTGCCGCCTGTGCCTTAGTCTCCGCGCTGGTCGCGGTGTCGTTGGCCGTCTGGGCAATAATAACGGCGTCCCCCGCCTGTGTGGCGGCATCCTGCGCGGAGGTCTGGGCAGTTTCGGCGGCTGTCTTAGCCGCGTCTGCTTTAGTGGCCGCAGTGTCTGCCGCCGTCTTGGCCTCGTTGGCAACAGTCCGGGAAGCATCATCAACAATATGTAATTCTAATCCGTTGAAATTAAAATTTTTAAGGTCTGCCATGTTTTACTTGCCCCCCTCCTGCGGAATGGTGTACAGGGTCAGCGTTTCCGTCTCGGGGTCATAGTTGGCATCGATATATGCTTTATCAATATACTGGTTCGCAAAATCCTTCATCTGCTGGTCAACCCATTCTTTCAACGCGCCCTGCTGGTCAAAAAGAAAATCAAGGTTTGTAATATTAAGATCGGCATAGGGAAAATTGTTAAAAGCCATAGTCTTACCTCCTTAATAGATACCTACGCATAGTTCTCGCGTGAACATCTGGGCAAAAGTGTCATACCAGTTATATACAAGACGCATATCCATCTCCGCCGTTATCATCTGCTGAGAGGTAGTGACACCAATATTACCGTACAGATGCCCGGTGTGTGTCAGTTTGTCCCGGCTCTCGCCGCTGTCCGTGGTGCTGGTATCGGCTGTGGTCTTGCTGTCCCCGGACACCTTGCCCGCGCTGGAACTGTCCGTCTTGTCAGATGGGTTATACGTCTGCGCGGTATCACCTGCATAACCCGTTGCGCTGGTGCCGCTGTCCTCGCTGGTTTCCGTGCTCTTGCCCGTCCCGGTCTGGGTGCTGTGTCCCTTGCGGGTGTCGCTCCCCTCCCGGTCATCCGTGTATTCTTCAAATCGGTCAAAGTTGTGGATGGGGTTATAATCCGCTGTCAGTGCCGCCCATGTCCGCGCCATACTGTCCGCGTACATCTCAGACACAATTCTGATTTGGTCATGTACCGTCCTAGCGTCCATGTAAATAACTGGAAATTCAAAACTACGATACAGAATTGCGTCAATCAAGGTCTGTTTGTTGGCACCTTCCGGGACGGTCAAGCCGTCCCATAAGTCTGTGACACCCTGCACAAGGCCGGACTGCACAAGGCGGTCAAGCCCTTGCAACGTTATCTTGGTCAACATCGGTTTCGCCCCCTTCCAGCTCCGGCATTTCTCGCATCTGCACCGACAGCGACAGACCAAACAGGGCATTGACACGCTCAACCGACTGGTTAAGGCAGTCAAGCCAGACACTCGCACGGGCCGTTGTCGCACTGTCATTGCGGTGGATCTCATCCGTCAAAAGTCGTTCCTTCTTATTGCCGACCGCTCCACGAAGGGACGGAATGCCGACTTCCTCGTCAAACTGGTGTAAAATGGTGTCGTAGGCTTCCAGCGTCATGTCTGCCACATAGCAATCTTTCACGGACTGCTGAAAAGCCGCCCAAGGCTGGGGGTCTGCGCCCGTCGCGTCCTTGATAAAGTTACCGTCAAACACGACACCCGGCTCACCCCGCTGAACCTTGTCATAAATAGCTTTGATCGTCTGCGCCGCCGATTTGTTTTTCGCGGCAATCGCAAATGCGACACGGCTATTTTGCAACGACATACTTGTTGCCGTGCTTGCCTGACTGAGCAACTCCGCATAGGTCTGGATAATGTCCCATATGCCCATATAATCCGGGGTCATGCGGATAAGCTCGCAGTCCTCGCCGATGGTCAGAGCCGTGCCGTCCAGCAACGGGCTTACCACATTGGCGCGGGTAGGCTGGTAAAAAATACCATACCCGTACAGGGTGCCAGCCTGCGGCACGATGCCGCAATGTCCCGCCGCTACACGGGCGATCTTGTCACTGTCAACAACTACACTATAACCAAGGTAGCAAAGGCAATATTGCAAAAAGTTTTTGTCCCAATCCTCGGGAATAGTCCAGTTAAAGACGCTCATAGCCCGCTGATACAGCATACGCTGGAAATATAAGGTAGTCGCGTTATTCGTGGTGTAGACGCCGGGGGGATTAACCCCCGACGTTAAGCAGTTAAGTTCTGGAAAAAACAATGGGCTATATTGCGCCATAATTACGCCCCCTTGCCGATTGTTTCCAGCTTGTCCAATACCTGCGTCATAACCTGTGTGTTATTTTCGATGGCCTTTGCGAGTTCGGCGGTTTCCGCCTTGTGCGTGTCCCGCTCTTTGTTCAGCATCCAAAACATGGCGACGACGCAAGCAATCGGGAAACCTAAGTTGCTGATGATCTGGGTAATGATATTAACATCCATTATTTAACACCTGCCTTACTCAGTGCGGCACGGGTTTTCGGCCCCATAATGCCGTCAAGCTGTCCATTGTAGTAACCATTTGCTTTCAAAATGGCCTGAATTGCCTTGATAATTTCCTTACTTGTCACTTTTAGCACCCCTTTACCAGTATTTCCGGAAGAGGTAGACGGGGAAAAATTTCCCGCACCTCCCGGCGTGGGTGTCACGCCACCAAGCCAGTCAAACCACTGTTGCGCGGACTCCACCCGGCGCGACCAATGGTTAGTTTCCGCCGCATATGCCGGACGCTCATAGGACACCATAAAGAGCAAGGTTAAGTCTCTGACACTGATGTTATCAGCGTGTGCCCAATCGTACCAGTCAGTGCGGGGCAGGTCAAACCCATACCGGGAACCGTTGGAGTTGTACCACTGCCGATGCACTCCACGATCTGCCGCATCGGGGTTGCCCTGTGCGCTGTTGGTCTGCTGGTACTCCGCGTATAGTGCATTAACCTGTTTAACGCCGTCGCTACGATCATAGCCCTCGGGGTATAACACATCCAAAATATCAGTTAGGTTACTGGGCGGTGTCCACTGGACAAGGCCAAAGCCAGACCCGCCGCTTTCATGGCGGTTCGGGTTAAAAGCCGATTCATTTTGGATGTTGCCAAACAGGGCGGCCACGGCCGCCTTTGTCCATCCTGACTGTGCCAGCATCTGGTAGATGATCGTAGCGTTATTGTTTGCGTTAGGACTGCCAAACGCAAACGCCGTGTGTTGCCCGCCGCTTACCATTGTCAGCCCGGTTGGGTTGTTGATGATATTTGGCATTTATCATACCTCCTTATTCCAAAAAGATACCATTGGATAAGTAATTATTTACCATTTCCGATTCCTGCGCCGTAGCTCCGATGCAAATAACGTGGGGGTTAATGCACTGTGTATAGCCACCACAATTAGCAAGCAATTTCATTTGCATAAGCGGACGGCCTAGACTCTCGTTGTCCTCATCCACCAGCAAAAAATACTCCAACTTAACCCACCAATTGCCATATAATCCACTACTGCCGCCGACACTGCCGGACATGGACAGTGTGGGGATGGATTGCACACCGTCAAAGATGGCGTTCCACTCGGGGGCTGGGGATTCTCCCGTAATAGCTTGCTCGTGCTCCGCAAACATGGCGGGGACAAAATGCTGCGGGTTGGCCTTAGTCATTTTGGCAACTCCGCCCCGGTTATCAAGCACGTTACTCGCAATCTTGGCTACATTAGCAATTAGGTTGCCGCGCAAGTCGGTTGCAAGCATCTGTGTAACAGGTACCGGGATGCCGATATTACCTGTCAAAATGCCGAGTGCGCCCTCATCCTCGTCCGGGTCATCAGTGCTTAAGTACAGATAACCGTTGCCGTTGTACGGGTCAAATACTACCTTGGCACGGATAACAGGGCGGCGGGAAACCCTTGTCCCGTTAAGCTCAATCACACCAAACCCCGGAAAGTGCATACTATATACACTGTGCGGCGGGTTGTTAAGGTATTCGCCCCGGTCTGCGGCTTGCGGGTGGTGGGGTATGTCGATGGTGCCACAATTGACGACAGCCCGATAGCCGATAGTCGGCGCTACAAAGTCGGGAATCCGCCAGCGGCCAATATCGACATTGGTACTTGCGCCCGTGTCTAGACTTGCCCGCCCGATGGGGATATATACACTACTTACAATGTATTGGATGGGGTTAAGCTGTGCAATATACACATCATAACTAATATCCTGTAAGCACCCGGTTAGACCTTGGACGATACCGTCTTTGACGGTAATACCTAAGATGTTTGCCATTGTGGTTTGGTTTTGCAACTTGTCCAGCAGGTTTGCGTACTGTGCCGCCGTAAAGGCGTAGTATGTTACCGCCGTACTGGTTGCACCCGATATGCCGTTGATAATACCCACAACATAGGTGCCACTATACAGGTCAGACACCCACGGGGACACTTTGGAGGTCATAGCCAAGTAGCTTCCGGCCTTGCTGGGGTACATTCCATCTTCGATCGTGCCGACGTAGGCGCTTGCGCTCCGGGCTACATACTCCGTACTATTTTGGATGTCGGTCTTGTATGTGGCAAGCACATCACAGGACAGATACACCCACCACAGGTTATTAGGGTCTACCTTTATATCAGTTATCCAGTAATAACGCTTGTACCGGGGGATATAGGCGTAATTATATCCAATAAGTGGGTATTCTTCCGTGGAGGTAATCGCCAGCACCGGGGCAAGCACGCTCACCCCCCGGCGGGGGGTGGCTTGGAAAGTAGCGTGCCAGCTGGGTTCAATGGGCTGTTTGGTGGAGTTGACTTTCTTTTCAAATCGGTAGAGATTTACTTCAAAAGCCATGCTTTCACCGCCTTTTAGTCAAGAAGAAGTACACAGCAATTTTCGGTGTTGTCGTTCCGCCACTGCACATCCTCATGAATATAATTGGTCTGGAACCCGTGCGCGGGGTTCATGGGGGTAGCGGCAGACCACATATTCTTATAGCAGATTGCCGCCGCTTCGTCGTCAAACATGACACCAAGCACATAGGGCAGTTCCACGGTAGCTTCGCCGCTGTCGTTGTTGACGGCGTAGGTGGTCTTACTGCCCGCGACATTAGCAACGACAGGTTTAAAGTAACTCACATCGGCGTTGATCTGCTCCGGCGTGTTAATGTCCTGCCAAAAAGCGACCTCATCAAATTTAATGTACTCCAAATACTCGTTGGCAAACAGGCCGGGGCGAACCACGCGTTTAACACGATCCCAAAACGGGGCCAGCATGTAGCACTGAAGATTTTCCCGGGGCGTGTGCCGCTTGATAGGCACGGTGACGGCGGTGGTGCCCTCGGCGGTTACGGATTTCAACGGGGACACATGGTACAAGGTAGTACGCTCGCCCATCTGTCTTACAATAATATCCATCTTGTAAGCCAAGTCCTCGGCGAACTGTGTAAACGCGTCCTTGTCCGCAAGCAGTTTATCGCGGGTGAGCGTGGTGCCGTGTTCGGTGTTGTATTCGGTCAGCAGGTGCCGCACCATTTCGGGGCGGGTGATGCTTGCGGCAGTCACAGCAGTATCAACGTTATATGCGTGGGTGCCGCCAATGAGGTTAATCAGGGTTGCACGGCTGTACTGCTCATGATACTGCTCCAGCTTATTATACCATTCCTGCATGATGCCGGAAATAAACCGCTGGAGTTCGGAACCGCTGGAAAGAGCGGTGTCCCACTGATTTTTAAAGATGGTAATATAGTCGTCGATATGATTAAAACCATAATAGGCCGTCTGAATGGCCTGGGGCTTGCGCACCTTATAAGGGTTGTACTCCTTACCATCCTCAATATCGCGGGTCAAATCACCTTCGGGGATGTCACGATCAATGTAGGTGATCTTGCGAATCATGTTGCCGTACTGTTCCTCGGTCTTGATAAGACTCCTAAATTTTGCGCTATAAGAGCGCACCCGGATATAAGTACGGGTCAGCACCTGAGACAGGGCATTAGTCATGGACTCGTAGCCAATGCGCTGTGCCATGGTGGCGATAGATACATAATCGCCCGTGGCAAGCTGACTAATAACGTCCTGCCCGGTCGCCTGTTTAAAGGCGGCATTCAGCACCTTTCCGGCCTGTTCGATGCTCAGGCCAAGGTTACTAGCGTTAACAGACATTTATATATTCCTCCTTTACTTCTTAGACTCGCCGTTAGCAATCCACTGTTCGGCAAGTTCTTCATCAATCGGTTTAGGTGCGGGGGTGTCTACTCCGCGCCGGATGTTCTGTCCGTGGATGGCTTTTTTCATGTCGGCAATTTCTGCCAGCAAAGCCGCCCAACGTGCGCTGTCATCCGGCGCGGGTGCGGCAGTTTCCGCACTGGTCACGGGGTCTACATTGGTGTCAACCTCCTGTGCAATAGGCTCCGCCGGGGCGGGCGCTGTCACCTGCTCAACCGGGGCGGGCGTGGTAGTTTCAGGCGCGGGCGAAGTCGGGGACGATAAAGTTTCAATTTCATTTTTAGTATAGCCCGCGTCGATCAACTTCAAAATCTGTTCAATAGTCATAATTTATACCTTCCTCCTAATGCATATTCGTTAAATTTGCGCTTTGTATCAAAGCTATCATATGTAATATTGCCATGTGCTACACCTGTCAACAGGCCAAAAAACACGCGGCCAATATCCCGTTGTGTGTCTGGTGTTACATCCCAATGCGGCACCTTCGCGGGGCAGTTCGGCGCTTTGCGGATATACCACCAATCCTCGGATTTGTGCATCATTATCATAATATCGCCCAAGTGTAACGTATCGGCGTATTCCCGGACTTGGTTTCCGGGCAATCGGCGGACATTTGCAAAGTTGTTGTTAGACCAGTCATTTTCAAATGCCATGTCGCCATATGTTCCAGTATTAAGGATACGGCCTAGGCGGGTTTGTTTCAGCTGTGCCGATATGGGCGACTGCTTAAAATCCACACATAGGGTTCCGCTGTCCGGGGACAGCCAACAGTTGGCACCCGTCAAACGCATATCTTCATACACGCTGATAAGGCCAAATTCTTGCAATACGTCACTATCAAGATTATTACTGTTCGCAAGTAGCCACACGGGTATATCAGCGGTGTTTACATCGGTCACTGACTGGATAGAGCTTTTCAAGTTATAACCGGCGTCTTTCCTAACTGCCGTGCCGCGCTCCGGGATAAATTCATCAAATACAATCGCGCCATACTGACCGGATGCAATGCCGCGTGTACTGTAGATACTACTACCCTGCGCAATAAATCGACCGTAAGACAAGGGGCGTTCTTTTTCATCCCGTTCTGTGACCTCTCTAACAAGATAGCTATCGCCGGAAATCTCAAAAGCTGTATCAATGCCCAAATCTTTTGCTGGCGGGTCAAATGGATTGTTGCCGCCGCTTGCGCATCGGTCAAGCTGTGTTTTGGTCAGACGCAAATACAGCATAGGTATTTGCTCTTTGATATATTTATGTAATACACCGTAGGTTTTACCAATACGACGGGCACCAATTAACACAATAAGGATTGCACCAGTATTTGCAAGCATATCAATATCCGGCCAGCCGTCAGCGGTATATAAGTCTATGTCATGATAGCCGGGTAGCATTTAATCCCACACCCTTCCACCCTCTAATAGTTATTATGTTAGGCCGGGGCGCTAGGGTCGTTGTCTGTACCAACCCCGCGGGCTTGCCCGTGACAACAGGGGTTCGCCC
>ERZ1034865.1005-NODE-1005-length-14095-cov-5.525712_pt1 | contig 14095 bp, 14 predicted proteins | sample MGYA00520632_ERZ1034865 | MGnify/ENA primary metagenome ERZ1034865 (study PRJEB33766, sample SAMN09781738) | gut metagenome | biome: gut microbiome | host: Homo sapiens | place: Madagascar | study: EMG produced TPA metagenomics assembly of the PRJNA485056 data...
ACTATGTTTGTGCTTTGGATTTTTTCAAAAATAAATACATAAACTCTTCTTTTGCTAACAATCAGCCCGGGGCTGAGGAATTAGCTTTGAAGATACTTGAGTGTTTAAATCAACACTCCGACTTAACTATTTTAGTAGAAATGAAATGGATTATAATCAATTTGTTTCAAAATCCGGAACAGTCTGCTCTTCTGCTTTCACAATAAGAACATCCCCAAGCTGATTGCGAATTGCAGTATCAAATTCTTTTGTATTTTTTGAAAAAAGGTTCACAGCCTCCTCTTTGCTGATAGGATCATATTTGCTAGTGTCATAATTGTATTTTTCCATGTGCATGTCACCGTATTCGTTGCATTTGGCACAAAATGCATCACCGTTTGCCTCAAATTCAATAAATGCATTATCGGGTAGCCTGGTATCCAGGACGCGGTATAAATATCTTGCTTCTACGATTTCCCGGCCTTTAACAGCTTCTTTTTTCGCTTCTTCAAACCTTGTGTGTACTGGTTCAAAAACCGGGGTACTGTTGTTCATAACAGGTTCTTTCGGTAAAACATTGTCAGAGGAAGTTTCCGGAAGAATATCAGATTGTTGAGAAGCGGATTCGGATTCCCGGGATAATGCATTTACTTCGGCTGATGAAATAATCTGTTCTCCAAGGTAGGAACCGTCTGGGGAATAAACCGGAAGAGAAACATTTTTTTCTTCCGGTGAAGTATTGCTGGCCTCATTCGGATTTTCTTCCGGCTTTTCCGGATTATGTATAATCGCAGATTCCGGGGAAGCTACCTGTTTTTTTTCGTATAATATTTTTTTGTGATTTTCCATCACTTTTTCGTTTTTGGCAATGGCGGTATGGGTTTTAATATACTGCCGCCGGTCAATATGTTTTGACTGGCTTAAATCAATTTCAGATTGAAGAGTTTTTATTTCGGAGATGCATGAATTTAAAAGCAGTGTTAACCTGTTAATCTTTTCCTGTTCTCTTGGGTAATATAATAAAGTATCTGGCGAAAAGGGATCCTGGTGAAGCCTTGCCCTCTTTTCATTTGCCTTTTCGAGTCTTTTTCCCATTTTGTGCTGCAGTTTAGCGGTGTATTGCTCAAGCTGGAATTTTACTTTATTCATGTATTTTGTTTCTTCCCGGATCTGGTTTTGAACAGCCTTCTCATGTAGTTTCCGCAGTGGTTCAAAAATCCTGTCGTAGGCGTTTACAATACCGGCTTTAAAAGCAGAATTTGCGCGGGTGAGAAGTTTGTTTTCCAGACGGTATATAAGACAGGAACCGTTTTCGGAAAAGTCCTGATCCATGGATCCGGTTACAAGGCTGGTTTTTTCTTCGCATCTTGCCTGTGCATGGTCTGCTAGTGACATTACCTTTTCGGCAAGGCGAACTATATCTTCTGGAGCATCATTTTCCCTCATTTCCTTTAGGGATGAAACCAAAGATGAACGCTCTCTTGCAAGTTTTTCACTCATTTCAATGTGGTGCTGTAATTTTCCCTGTAGTGAATTCCAGTCATGTGTTTCATTATTTTCTTTGCTCATCTCCTTTTTTAGGCGGAATTCATATTTCTTTAAATCAGATGTAAGTATATCTTGTCCTTTTTCGATAAGTTCTTGCGCATAGGAGAACACTTTTTCTGTAATCTCCTTACTGTCAGAAGCGTATACCCCGTGTTTTTCAGCATCGTTTATGAACCATTTCCCACTGGAACTGGGTTTATCTGCAAGATATATAGAATCTGTATCATAGCTTTTTTTTGCCGTTTCTATATGAACCATAAACATTCCCCTTTCAAAGTTATACTATAAGGATGATGAAGAATCTGAATAACAAAAACAGCCGCCTGATGGCGGCTGTAGTGCATTAATCAAATACGAAGGATATTTTCCCGTTTTCATCTGCTTTAAGGCAGGCATTAAATTTTTTCCCGGCTTTGCTGGTAAAACCTTTGATCATGTCTGTCTGTTTACCAAGAATCAAGTCTTTCATTTCCTTTTCAGGGATTTCTTTTTTCGCTACAGAATGTGATATCTTATATCCACAGTCTTTGCATTCGTAGTTCCATTTCCCTTTCATGAGCATTTTCCCACATTTAGGACATGGGATTTTACTTTGCTCTTCCTGTTGTTCCGGAAATTCAAATTTTGCCGAATATTTTCCGTCTTGTTTCATCAACTTTAAGTCTGCAGTAAATTTCTTTTTCTGTTTAGAGATAAATGTTTTCCCTTTCAATATACCGTTTAATACCAATTCTTTTACATCTGTAGTATTTAATTTATAACCACAGATTTCCACAGGAACAAAGAAACCGCATCCGGGATCTTCTTTTGATTTGTAGGAACTGCAGCCATATCCAAATTTGGTTATAATAAGAGGTTTGTTGCATTCCGGACACAGAATATCTGTTTTTTCGGGTTCATTAAACAGAAAAGAGAGTTTTGGGACAGGTACTCCATTTTCAGATCTGTCAACTATAAGTTTAAGTCTTGCGTCAAAAGGTTTTCCACTTTTACCCTTAAAACCTTTCAAAAGTGGGGATTTACCAGTTCGTAGCAACTCTGTTATTTCCTTTTCTGAAAGCTGTTTCCCGGCAATTTGCCCGATTCCGAAATTACATGCTTTTTTTTCGCACAGTTCTTCTGCTGTTGCGTCTTTTTTATAATTGGAACATAAGCAGCCGTAAGTGGTTGTTTTGATTTTCCCCCCACAGACCGGACACGGGATATCAAGTTCTTTACTTACAAAGGCGTTCTTGTTTTTGTACCGTTCAAGTCCTTTCAGCATACCTTCGGTATCACTTTCATTCCGGATTTTTTCAATTTCCTTTCTTACGTAGTCTTCCAGATTTGCACGGTATGCTTCGCAGGTTATTTCCCCTGAATAGATCCCGTCCAGCCCTTTTTCCCATGATGCTGTCATTTTGGGATTTAATAAGTCCGGAATGGTATGTGCTACGATTTCATAAATTATATTTCCAAGAGGTGCCGGTGTAAGAATCTGTGTTTTTTTGTTTAGCGATATATATTCCAGCGTAATCAGTTTTTTTATAATTTCCGCGCGGGTTGCCGATGTTCCAATGCCGGTACTTTTTATTTGGGCACGGAGTTCTTCATCCTCGATCAGGTTCCCGGCATTCTCCATGACAAGCACCATGGATCCGGAGGTATATCTTTTTGGTGGTGCTGTTTCCCCCTTTTTTGTGCTATAAGAAGCAGCATATTCCTGCCCTTCTGCAAGGGAATTAAATACTGAAATATCTGCTTTCTTATCATTTGCCGGAAGACCGGCAATTTCCATGTATCCGGGTGACAACAGAACCTTTGCGGATGCGAAAAATTTTTCTCCTCCTGCATCTTCTGTCATTTTCACAGTCTGATATTCAGCGGGTGGCATAAATATACTTAAGAATCGGCGGACAATAAGATCAAATACGTTTTTCTCAAGATCTGAAAGACCATTGAGACTGGAATATCCGGATCCGGTAGGGATAATTGCATAGTGATCTGTTACCTTGGAATCATCTGTATATTTTGTTCTTGCAATGTCCTTAAATGCCTGCTTATTAACCAGCTCCTGAGCCGTTTGAGCACAGTCACCAGTATAACCATTTGCCAGACCGGATAAATTTTTCCCTATTTCCATTGCAACGGCTGTAGACAGAACACGGGAATCCGTTCTTGGGTATGTGGTCAGTTTTTTCTCATAAAGAGACTGGGCTATCTGCAGGGTTTCATCCGGGCTTATTTTAAACCGTTTTGTACATTCACCCTGCAGTTCCGCAAGGTTAAAGAGGAATGGGGCACCCTTCTTTTCAATTTTTTTCTCCAGTTTTTCGATTTTGATGCAGGAAGGAAGCGTGCGGATAAATTCTTTGCAATCTGCATCATCTTTAAATCCGGTATCACTGTAGAGCTTTGAAGAGTTGTACATCCGGCTGGATGAGACTGCTTTCCATTCAGCGTCTATTCCGTTTAAGGTATTATGGATTTTATAGAATGGTGTTACGTGGAAGTTCTCAATTTCTCTCTCCCGGTCTACAATCATTCCAAGAACACATGTCATAACGCGGCCAACTGCAATCGGACGGTATTTTTTTGTAGCTGCGTAGTTATTGGCCAGATGTCCATAACGGATGGATAGCATTCTTGAAAAATTAATTCCGGTTGCGTAGTCCTCAATCGCTCTTTCATATCCGGATGCGATCATTTTGCTGTACGCAGAATATGGTTTTGCGTCCCTGATACCGTTTAAAATTTCTTCTTCTGTCTGTGAATCAATCCATACAACGCGTTCATCTATTCCATTTGTGTGGCCGGCCGCGTTTCGGACAAGTGCCTGAATATAAATCCCTTCGCGCCCTGAGTCTCCGGCAAAATAAATTGTTGAAATGTCACTACGGTTATACAACTGTTTTACTGTATTAAACTGTTTGCGGACATTTGCTATTACTTCATATTTATATTGTTTTGGTAAAAATGGAAGGGTTTCATCTTTCCATTCTTTCAGATCCGGATCATATGCTTCCGGATAAGACAGTGTAACCAGATGCCCGACACACCATGTAATGATCCATTCATCATTTTCTATATATCCGTCATGGTTTCCTTCCACCCCTAATACTTTTGCATATTCCCGTGCCACCAACGGCTTCTCAGTAACGACAATCTTTTTCATATTCTCATTCCTCTCTATCTCCTTTTTTCTGACCTTATGCTGCAGTGCATATACAATTTCACTGTCGCACTGCACAATTGCATCAATTACTTGTTCAATCTTGGAATTTCTTTTTTGCAATTATTTTCACTATCTTTAGAAACCTTTGATCGAATTATCGTATTTGCAAAATTTGCATTCTTCACATTTCATTAATATCCCCTCCCAAATTATTACTTCATAAACATTCCGGTATACCCACATAAGTATGCTACAGCAAGTATAACTGTAAGCCGTAACAGTTTGCGTACCGGCCAGTACCACCACGTCCGGCCAAGGAATCCTTTTATAATCCACCATCCCATCCGGGTTCCCTTGCGGAGATTACATCTTCTGCAGGCCGGCACGAGATTCTTTAAATCATTGGATCCACGTATTCCAAACAATGCCGCCCTTCTGCGTACTGCCGGGTACTCTTCCATACAATGTACAGGGAAAATATGGTCTATTGTGATCTTCTCCCTTGCCAGTTTTCTTCCGCAGTACGCACACCGGTATCTCCCGGATACTGTTTTATTTTTTGCAAAAAATTCATTCCGGTAATTCCTGCTCCTGGTGTACTGGGTTGGAACCGCGTCAAGAGATAATTTCCTTCTCCTGCAGAAATGGAACATTTTGTTTTTTTCCCATTTGGAACAATCTTTTTTTTCATAAAACCCGCGGCCATTCGACCGCGGATTGAATATGTACCGTTTCCACCACAGAGAGAAACGGTATCTTCTTACGCTGTTTGACCCGGATCTGACCCGGATAGTATAGGTATTTCCCATAAATTACTCGCCCAGTTTTTCCTTTAATCTCTTGTTTTCTGCCATAAGTGTTTTCAGCTGCTCTTTCAGGATCTCAATTTGCTTCAGTGCATCGTTCTGGTCAAGGAGCTTTCTGTCTACCAGGTTTTCTGCTGTGGCATTAGTTTTACTCAGATCACTTTCATATCTCTTCGCCATCAAGTCCGCATTAACATCATCAAATCCGGCTTCCTTTGCAGCTTCCTTAATATCTTCCGCTGTTACCGGATCATCTGCATTATCGTCGTTTTCTTTTTTATCTGCGATTGCCTGCAGTTCTTCATGCATATGGTAGATTTTCTCTTCCATATCGCTTTCCTTTTCTGCAACGGATTCAAGAATTTGACCGAAAATATTCTTTTTTTCAGAAGCTGTGAGATCTGTGTTGCAGCATAACAGATCGTTCATGAAATCATGTGCCGCTTCTTTAGGTTTCCTGTTGTAAAACAGGCATTCATTAACATCCGGGCAGCGATCCGTAAAGGATGGGTACAGGAAACCGGCATCCGGCATCTGCACAACCCAGTCTCTTTCCCGAAGATTCACTTCATCCTCTTTTTCGTAATAACTCAGCCCAGGCTTGGACAACTTAACCGGACAGATTGAGCATAGAATATACTCATAAACAATTTCGGATTCATCCAGTTTTTCGTTGTCGCTCGTCTTTGTCATCACGTCGTAGGCATCATAAAACAAAATGATGTAATACGGCTCCGCTGAATCATAAGTCTCGATTACACGGTCATAAAAAGCATTGAGAAGTCCATCATCTTCCAAATGACTATCTTTAATACCCATAAGAAGCTTTGTCATGTCTTCCTGCTCTTTTGATCCACTATGCACATTTACATTGAGCAGTGCATCGCCAACCTTACCGGATAATGTCTTGTTTGCAATTTCGAGGTATTTATGCATAACCGCTTCATCCAGATTCAGGAACTGCTTATTCATCGCAGCCTGTTTCTGCTTATTGGAATCCACATACACGCCGCATACCCGCGGAAATGTGGCGCTGTCTTTCTTAAACCTTCTTTTAAGCTCTAAAACTTCTTTCTGTACCATTTATTTTTCCTCCTGTTAAAATATTGCAAAAATAATCATGTTATCTTTGTTACTTACTACTATCTTCTGCTGTTTGACAAACTTCTTTCATCCGGTCTGTTAACAGTTGCAAAAGTTCCAAATCACCACAAATCTTGTTTATTTCAAATGTTTCTGAATCTTTATAAAATTTGATATTACAATCCGCCTCGATATCGTTTGACGAAATATAAAACCTTTCTGGAAAATGTTTTGTTCCGGTATGTACAACAACATATTTTTCAATCTCTTCGTTTTTTTCTTCAAGGTACAGTCCATAATGCAAAAACATTTGTTTCTGCACGGAAGTGGCATCTGGGTTTTCAAAAAGTATTGTATTTCCAAGGGGTGCAGACATTGTTTTAATCATGATCTCATCCCCAACGACCTCAACCTTCGATAAATCGAGATTAAAAGCGGGCGCGACCACATAGTCGTCGCTCTGATCGTTGTAGGAGACGCCGCCATTCGAGTTGACATACCACGCGCCGCCGCTACCGTAGACGGTACCAAGCCACGCATAGTTGTCGGGAGACCCGAACGAACAGGCGTTTTCCGCTGCTGCCTCCAATGCCTGCCAGTAGTTGCCAGAGCCAGGATGACCCCATTCCGTAAAACCAGCTTTTTCTTCGGAGATAAGGTACAGACCCTTGCCATAAGAAGCAGATGTATTTTCTGCATCCTTGATGGTATCGTACAGTTCTTTCATCTTGTTGTCATAGGCACTGATATCTTCGCCATCAATGGATTTGGAATAGTAATCACCATTTCCAAACTGTGGCATTACAAAGCCCGGCCATTCCCCATGGGTTACCCCATGGGACTGGATCACAAGAGTTTTACCTTTATTGATCAGTTCACAGGCTGTCCATTTATAACCGGCAAATTGGTATGTTTTTCCGAGTTCTAAAACATTGTTATTTTTTGTAATTTGACTATTCATATTTTTCACCTTTCCAACCTTATTTTGACAATTTGATTTTCAACAACCTCAACTTTAGACAAGTCGAGGTTAAATGCAGGAGCAGCAACGAGATCCAAATACTGACTGTCACCATAGACGTTGCCGTTCGAGGAAACATACAACGCGTCGCTGCTACCGTAGACAGCACCGAGCTACGTGCTGTGGTTGGAAGACCCGAATGAACTGTAATTAGCTGCCGCTTCTTTTGAAGCCTGCCAGTAATAGCCGGATCTTCTTGTATTGTGGACTTCTTCAAATGTATATTTAGAATAAATGATTTTCCTTTTTACTCCTATTGTAAATCTTCCTGTAACGGATTATCCCATATCGGTAATACTTCATTCGGATCAACAGATGCTTTGTAAAAAGTTTCTCCCGTTCCAATAGTAAATGAATATTCATTATCATCGACAACAGTTTGTTCTAAATAGGAATCAACTTTATCGGCACAACCTATAATAAGAACTTCATACATTTGCTGTTTAGAACAGGCCCCAAATCCATCCATATGCGCTCCTATACAGTGAGAAACCTGTGTAACTACATGACATATGTAATCCTTCGATACGTTAATATCTTTTTTTGAATATGCATTCTCCAACATTTTTGAAATATAGCTGGCGCCTTCAAAACTGTGCCCTAATAAAGCCTGATTCATGGAAACTGTATTTGCCCTTACATATTCTTGCTGCGCTTCATAATCAAACAGTTTTCCGACATCATGCATAAGTGCACAAAACTTGACAAGATCAATATTAACTTTTTCTTTATAAAATTCGGCCAAGGAAATAGCATTTAATGTTACATTACAGGTATGCACGATTAAACCACCAGCGTAATTATGGTGCTGCCAATCAGATCCTTTTATCGTCAAGAATTTTTGTTTATTATCTTCCAACACCTGAAAGGCCACAGATTGCAATATAAATTCATTGATTTCCTTAGCAATTTTCTTACAATATTGAAACGCCAATTCAGGATTTTTTATTTTGGTAGGTTTCACAATTCTCCTCCTATCTGATCTCTGGAATCCAGTTTTCTTCCATCTTTCTTAACTTTCCTTTCGGAATACATTCTTTTAATGCAGATTCACTTGCTGTTGCCATGTCGATAAACCAGAAATCATTTCCATTCTGCATGATATCCATGGACCACTGCCCGTGCATCCGTTCATTGCAGCGGACAATATTCAAAACATGATCCAGAACCCTCTCTTTGTTTTCTTCGTACCTCTTCATCAGTTTTTCCTCGGCAACGGAATACGTGCAGTAGTCATGGTATGCATCCGGATCCATTCCACTGCGGCCTTCTGCAAGAGGCTTGAAATGATTTTTCATAAAATACCTTTAGTAAGCCAAGTGCGGACACTCGTGACTTTAGTCATGAGAGGAGCACACTATAGGCTAAACTATTGCCTTTCTTTCTTCTGTTAAATAGCTACGTGGCATGTCCAAAGATCTGATCTTTTTACAGCTTACACTGCCTTTATTTACTTTGGTGCCATTTAAAGTCCGTATGTCGAAAAAGCCGCTGCATCGCCGGCCGAAGATAAAATACTGTTTCCCCCGGTATTTAACTTTTTCAAACAGCCGGAACCCTTTCACCCGGTATGGTGCCTGATTCTTTTTGCGGATACCGCCTTTAAGGATCTTCTGCTTGTGAATCTGCCGGTTGTGGCAGCGCACTTTCTTCTGGTAGAAGACAGTGCCATTACCCACCGCATCTGGGTGTCCACTGATACAGCGTGCATCAATGAAGTGCTCTTTTGGCAGGTTATGTTCTATCCTTGTGTTCTTGGTGATATACCCATAGGTCATGTGAACACTGATGCCAAGAGGATCGTAGGTATCCTTTACCTTGTTATAGAACGCCCAGCGCATGATACCCATAAATGTGGCATCCTTAAATTTCATGCCGCGTCTGATGTTTTTCGGCAGGCTTACGGTACCGTTATGATAACCCTTGTGACATGTTTCGCAGAGTGTGATCAGGTTGTTTGGCGCATTTCCCCCGGTCTTGCGGCTTTCGATATGATGCACGTTAAGTACCGGATCTTTTGACTTTCCTTTGCAGCATTGGCACTTATGGCCGTCACGGAAGAGTACATACTCACGTATGTTCCAGAAGTCGAGCTGTTCACCCTGCTGATAACCGGTACCGGATATATCCGGGTTCTTAATTTTTTGGATATCGAATGATGCGGTTTCTACTGTGATGCTGTTGACCGCGAGTATCTCCGTTACCTTATGCACAACCGTAAGGTGTGTGTCTACCTTCTGCTGTATGGATGGTGCAAGCCATCCGTCTTTACGGGTTCTGTTATTGAACCGCGGCTTGCGGTAGCGAGCCTTTCGGCTTCTTCTGGTGCGCCGTGCTTCCCGGCGTGTAGATAAAAGATCCACGATGTCGTTTCTGAGTGTCACATCTGCTTCGTACAGGACTTTCGTTTCTGTAGTGGCAGATACGCCGATATGCCTGCTTCCGGCATCAATGCCGAGGCTTACCGGTTGTGTATAGTCTGTACTGTCGTATAACAGCTGTATGGTAAACGGACAGCGGTGTACTACTTTTGCCTTTTGCTGTTTTAACAGAACACGGACCTTTGCATGGTTCTCTGTTGGCATCAAAGGCTGTCCGGTTTTTGATAATACATAGACCATAGGTCATGCTCCTTTCTGAAATCCTTCCGGATTTAATTACGCACACCGAAGTGTGGTTAAAATGCCTTCGCCAATGTTAATGAGAGGTTTTATATGGACAAGAGATATTTCACTGCCGCACACTGTCCCTGCCCCACAGGACTGTTTAATACGTTCCCTTATTGCTGCAGACTAGACATTACATCCGCAGGTAACTATATATTCTCTCTTAACGTAGTGCCTGAAGCACTTAGGCTAGTCAATATCGGGCCTGCATATCCACTGTGTAGTGGCTGAAACACAAGCCCGTCACTTTAGTGATGGGTTATTGACTTTTACTTTTCCCTGTCATGATCTCTTCGTAAAAATAATTATGATTAAGTAACAGCTTTTTGCTTTTCTCAATATATGTAAGGATATCCTCCAATGAATAACCACATTCCATCAACTGGAATCCAAACGAATCCATTCCCCATCCTTCACCAGCTTTGATGATTGCATTAATTACAGAAGCAGAAACACCACGCTTCAGCAAAAAGTAATAATAATCTAAAGTGCATAACATCTGATTGCCACGCAATACAGCCAGCTGTTCTTCTGTAAATCCTTCTTTTTCTGCTTTTTCCAGTAATTTAATCTGTCCTTTTCTCAATTTTGGCTAATCCTTTCCTTTGCAATTTTGAAATTTCTTGATCAGCTCGTTAATATCCCCGGTATACAGCTTCGGTTTTCCGTCCGGATCAAGTTCCTGGACCATGCTCTGTCCAATACCGATGGCACACAATTCGGTTCCGGAACAGCTTTTGTACGACTGCATCCACACCGTCTTATCTTTGATATTAACAAACTCCGTAATCACCGTCGGATATTCATCGTTGTTATCGATCTTCTGCTCGGAAATTGGAAGAAACGTAACATCCCCGCTTAATTTATATGATTCATCAGACAACAATGTCCCTTTCGCAATATCCGGCATCCGGCATCCGCCGATGAATAATCCACTGCAGAAAATACATCCAATGACTGCAAACATCCCAATTCTTTTTCTCATCTGCTTTCCCCTCCTGTTTCAGATATTTTCCCGATTTTTTCCCGCATTACCCGATATTTCTCCGCAAACGACATCCCGCCGCCTTTCTTTGCAAGAGTCATCTGATAGTCTGGACGGCGGGCATCAAGATTTGCAATGATTTCCGCAGCTTCTGCGTCACTGTCCACCTCTCCGATGACGAATGAAGGAATTTCTCCTTCTGTTTCTTCCTTATTTTTCTTTAATTCACTAATCCAATATGCTTCGTTATCAATGTAATAAAGCTTTTTCGGCTGAATATCTGGGAATATGTCCGCAAACGTTTTCTCCGTTTGGACAAAATCGGTTTCTCCATCAATGAAACCTCTCCCTTTGCATTCCGGTTTAAGCATCCGAATGTATCCGCCTGATTTTTTGAATTGTTCAAACGTATAAGTACCGACGATTTCCCCTTCAACCCATTGCTCTAAACAGGACTGACTTTTTTCATCAGTCGTAACTTTGAAATTTTCATTTTCAAATATAACGATTACCGGTCCAACCGATTTATCTATCTGTATAAAGCGGTAACCAAAGTTTCCATCAGCCATAGCTTCTTCTTCAGAGTCATGTATCACTGGAGATGGAATATTGATCTCGTATTCGTTTCCGTCAGTCGGGTAAAACATCCCACTCATGAAGTAGCGGTATTTGCAGACCGGGTTTCCCCCTTTTGCCAGGTAGCCGGAATCCTGAAAAATGCTCTGGATTGTATCGACAGCTTCTGAATTTCGATAATCCCCTTCTGACCACAATTTTTTGTATTTCCCATCTTCATACCGGTACATAGTAATTGTCGGCATATCAAACCCTACATTCGTGCCATGATTCACAAAATCCAGCCCTGTTGTGTCAAAATTCACGGAAGCAAGTGTAGCTGTGATATCATCAAAATGATTCTCCAACATTTTTAAATCATCTGGTGAAAACTTATTTAAAAAATAAACTCTATCATCAGCAATAAAATACGCCCTCGATACACGCTCCCAGCCTCCACCGATCACGGTGAACATATATTTAATGTTAATCTGATTATCCATGATTTTCCTCCTTATTGCCATTAATACCGGTTAGAAAAGCTTTTCCCGGTCATCTGTTCTTCCATCCCCACTTTTTAGTGCTTCCAGCGCCGCTTCCACATCCACTTCCTGCGATACCTTGCGCGTCAGTACATCAATGAGATGCCCGGTCACCTCTGCCTGCGTATGGTTTTCTCTTGCATACGTTACAATTTCCATAGTACTCAGCAAAGACTCGTCCACTGCCGCCAGGAATTTTTCCATCATCTCCCTGTTTTCTTCAAAATTGAATGGACGGAATTCCACATGGTTCTGGAACCGTCTGGACAAAGCGGGATCAAGCAGGTCGTACCGGTTTGTGGCAGCAATGACGATCTGCCCGTCTGTCAGATCATCCAATGCCTGCATAAGAGAAATGGTCGTTCTTGATATTTCCCCATCTGGTCCCCCATTTCCTCCTATGCCGCGCTTTAATCCGATACAGTCGATCTCATCAAGCATCAGGACACATTTCTGCCCTTTGCAGAAATCAAACACACGCTGGATATTCTTCGATGTATTCCCCATGAGTGAGTCGATCAGGAAGGAAAAATTAATGTATGCATAAGGAATACCAAGGGAATACGCCACATATCTGGCAAACTCCGTTTTTCCAGTGCCGGGTACGCCGTATATGAGGGTGCTGTTTTTGTAGGGAATCCCATACTCCCTTAATTTAAGCGTGACCGCCACACCACGCTTAATCTTTTCAAAAAGATCCCACTGGGTTTTCCCAAGGTAGTACCGCTCGGCATGAAAGCCGGACACATCTTCCATACGCATGAGTCCGTTGAGATTTGCTGGCAGCTCGATCATGTTTGGACCGTTGAGCAGAAGATTTTTACATCTTCTGACTTGGCTCTCATTTTTCTTCGTATTGTCATTGGCACAACAGCAGAACGCGTATTTCTTCGCATCCTGTATTCTGTTTTCTGCAAGTGCCCGCACGCAGGCAAGCATGTTGACATCCATTCCCATGATTTTTCTCCTTTTTCTTCCTATTTGTGAGGCAAAGAATCCGTATTATCTGGCAACTCCTGCTGCGCATTAACGGAATTATCACCATCCTCAAGTGTATACAAATAATCGAAAACCATATCAATTAAGCTCATCTTCCACATCTCTGTCTTTATTTTCCAATTCATCAATTCTATCTATTGACATATTGATGTAACGAATAAGCTCTTTTGCCAATGCACGATATTTTGTAAAAACTTTATCAGCAGATTTCTCTTGATTAGCAATAAGCAAAAGAACTTTATGCACCACAGCACCCAAATCCGCAATTACGCGTTTATCCGAACCTTTTAAAGATAAAATATCAACATTTCCATGATCAGATTTAATTTCTATCAATTTTATACCCTCCTATTTCATTTTATATCTTCCGTCATCATGTCATTTTATTTACCGCCACCCGACATTCCTCAATTGTTCCGGTTGCGCGATATTGCTTGATTTCTTCAATACAACAAGTTGTAGTCAATACATAAATCCATTATGTTACCTCCTTTCGAAATCCCAATCCAGGAAACTGCTGATATGAAATGATTTAATCCCTTTTCGCTCTGCTTCGCGGAGAAATGGAATCGTGTCATCAACAAATACCACATCTTGCAAGCTAATATCATGATCCTTACAGTATTGCAAAATGGTATCTGCTTTTGATTTGTCTTCCGATACAAGTAAACGTTCTGTGATACTTGGATAATACTTGTCCAGCCAGAGCTGTTTATTAAAATTTGTTCCTCCTTAAATGCATTTTGCAAGAATAATC
>ERZ1034865.1006-NODE-1006-length-14092-cov-4.150246_pt1 | contig 14092 bp, 9 predicted proteins | sample MGYA00520632_ERZ1034865 | MGnify/ENA primary metagenome ERZ1034865 (study PRJEB33766, sample SAMN09781738) | gut metagenome | biome: gut microbiome | host: Homo sapiens | place: Madagascar | study: EMG produced TPA metagenomics assembly of the PRJNA485056 data...
GGACGGCCTCGAGGTGCCCTTCTGCGACGCGGGCGCCTCCCGCCCCTGGCTTGAGGCCTCATCGGACGCCCCTGACGCGCCCGTCGAGCACCTGCGCCCCCGCGACCACCACGAAGAAGACGAGCCCCCGACCCTCCTGTGGGTCTAGGGGCTCGTCCCTTCTCGCCGACCACTTGCCGACAAATTCCAACCGCTTCTTCTCAACGTTGCTCTCGGGAAGGAGACGAGCGGAAAAGTTGCGTTTAGCGCGACTGCCCATTCGCCCGAGGGGGCTTTCATTACAGGTATACGCGGATCGTATAAGCTCGTTGATTTGGATACGGGAACGAGTGCTGGAGGTTCATTCAGCGAGCGCGACACCCCAAAAAGGTACTTTGTTGCTTACAGGGAGACAATTCTTGATGCGCATGTTGGTCATCGCTATAGAATTACCTATTCCTTCACCGTTGACGTAATTTCCGACTTGGTTCCATTTTCAAATTCGGCAACGATTACGCTTAGGTAGGCGATTGATGGACTGTCGAGAATTGACCGTCTTCTTTTCTAAGAGCGATATGAATCTGGCTCGCAGGGATGAACTGCCTGCCATCCAGCGGTCGTGTTTTGAGCTGTTTCCAGATGAACTTAGAATTGGCAGCTTGGATAACATGACTGCGAGTGCAAGGCGGCGCGAGTTTTCTAAGTACGCACTCTTTCCTTCCGCTGATTACGAGAATCGGTTTGAAGAGCGCTGTGAGTGGGTCTTGCGCTTCGTGGGCAAGGCGGACTTGGTTGTGTTCAGTGGCTCTGATTTGAGCCAGAACTATTTGGAAGTGTCGTATCTTCGTTCACTTATGAAGCCGGGCGCTTCATCGCGATTCCTCTCACTCCATTGTGTGGATGAAATAGGGGGGCGCGAGATTAGCCGTTGGGTATACGAATCCGAGGAGACCGCTCTGCCGCTTGTTCCTCAATGGGATGACGTTGTTTCTTCTGGCGGAGTAGTCCGGATTATCAGGGATGGTGTTCTGCGAAGTCTCCAGCCGACTGACTGTGACTGTGAAATCGAGGCGGCTGCTGGAGATACTGCTCAAGAAAGGGCGGCGCGGGTTTGGCTGGCTAACGGTCGAGTGCTCCCATATTGGTTTTTGCTAAAAAGAGCAACCGAGATTCTTGCCAAATGACCCTCACGAAGAAGACGAGCCCCCGGCCCTCCTTTGGGTCTAGGGGCTCGTCCCTTCTGACCATGCGCTTCTTACCTGCTCCGCCGTTTGCATGTGAAACAGGTCTGTCGGCGTGACCTCTCCGTCCAATTTCACATGCAAACCGCGGGGCATCGCCGCCGGCTACGCCTCTGTCACGCGGCCGTTGTAGTTGACACCTGCCACGAGCTCCTCCACGCGGCTGCGCTCGCCGCGGACGAGGGCCTCGGCCAGGGCGGGGTAGTAGCCCAGCGCCTCGTCGAAGAGGTCGGCCATGCTCTCGTGGCGCACGCGTCCGGTCTGGGGGTCGCGCCACTCGTGGCGGGCGAGGTTGGCCGCCGGGCAGTCGCAGGTGCGCACCACGCGGTGGGCCATGGACTGTGCAAAGGAGTGCGGGCGCACCAGCCGCTCCGCCACGCCCACGGCGCGCGTGAGGGACTTCTCGGCGGGGTCTATGAGGCGGTACTGAAGCTCGTAGTCGGCCGTGCAGCCGGCGTACTCCTCGGCGGCAAGCTCCACGCCAAAGGCGGCGTAGGCCACCTGGCTGAGCAGCGCACCCGCCACGCGGTCGATGCGCTCGGTGCGCATGAGGTTGTCCGCGGCGGGGCGGTCCAGCACCGTGGCGCGGCGCTTCTCCCACAGAATCCAGGAGTCGATGTCGCTCTCGATGACGGCGTGAAGCTCCGAGCCCGCCCCCGCGAGGGAGGCCTCCGCGGCCGCCAGCGCCTCCTGCTGCGCGAAGACAAAGGGGTGCGCCGTGCGGTCCAGCGCGTAGTGGCCGAGCGCTCCCAGGGCAAAGGCGCGCCCCACGCGCTCGTCTGCCACGGGCAGGTGGCTCACGCCGTCCCTCATGGCAAAGGCGGCCTCTACCACGCGCCCGTCGTGCATGGCGTGCCCCAGGCGCCGGCACCGCACGGCCACCGAGGGCACCGTGGAGAAGCGCGCAAAGAGTGGGTCGGGCCCCTGGTTTCCCAGGAGGAACGCCAGGACCTCCTCCTCGCCCTCGACCATTCCGGCCGGCAGCGTCCTCAGGACGTCCTCGCCAAAGATGTGGTGCGTGATGATGGCAGGCATGGGCCCTCCTCGTCTCTGTCCGCAAGGCTCTAGGGTACCCCAAACGCCTCGACGCCGGCCCGCGTGAGCCCCGCGCGCTTCTCGCCTGACGCCGCGCTTACGAACGCTCTAACCGTTTAAATGGCATGTTCGCTCAAACGAGCAGCAGGTCACGGGCTGACTGGTACCGTTCGGCAGAAACCATTTGTTAACCAGGGGCAAAAGGGTTACAACACTTTGCAGGGAGAACGCCACGTAACCCTTGCGTGGCGCGGACGTTTCTCTGACGCAGGGAAACCGACAGAAGGGGAAAGCAATGACTAACCTCACTCGTAGGAACTTCATCGGCGTCGCGGGCATCGCGGCCGCTGGCCTCGGCCTCGTTGGCTGCGGCGGCTCCGGCTCCAGCGACACCAAGACGGACGACGGCAAGTCCGACGCCACCACCGACAAGGTCGGCGCCTCCGAGGACCTGGTCAAGGCCGCCAAGGACGAGGGCTCGCTCATCGTCTACGGCTCCTGCGAGGAGGACTACCTCGCCGCCGCCTGCAACCACTTCCAGGAGCTCTACGGCATCGACGTCCAGTACCAGCGCCTCTCCACCGGTGAGGTCCAGGCCAAGATCGAGGAGGAGAAGGGCAACCCCTCCGGCGACGTCTGGTTCGGCGGCACCTCCGACCCCTACAACGTGGCCGCTGCCGAGGACCTGCTCATGCCGTACGAGGCCGTCAACGCCTCCCACATCACGGCCCCGCAGTACAAGGACGCCAACAACAACTGGTTCGGCATCTATACCGGCATGCTCGGCATCATGTACAACAAGGACGAGCTCGAGCGCAAGGGCCTGGACGCTCCCAAGGACTTCGCCGACCTCACCGACGAGAAGTACAAGGGCCTGATCTGGTCCTCCAACTACAACACCGCCGGCACCGCCAAGCTCATCGTCAACACGATGATTCAGAAGTACGGCCACGACGACGGCATCAAGTTCCTCGTCGACCTCGACAAGAACATCGCCGTCTACACCAAGTCCGGCTCTGGCCCGTCCAAGAACATCGGCACCGGCGAGTGCACCATCGGCCTGGGCTTCCTGCACGACGGCATCTACCAGATCGTGGACAACGGCTACGACAACATCGGCCTGCAGGTCCCCACGTCCGGCACCTCCTGCGAGATCGGTGCCACCGCCATCTTCAAGGGCGCCAAGCACGAGAACGCTGCCAAGCTGTGGATTGAGTACGCCCTGTCCCCGGAGTGCGTCGAGCTGGCCGCCCAGAACGGCTCCTACCAGTTCCTGGTGATTGACAACGCCGAGCAGCCTAAGGTTGCCACCGAGTACGGCCTGGACCCCAACAACACCATGGACTACGACTTCGACCAGGCCAAGGCCGACACCAAGCAGAACGTCGAGGACGTCATGGCCGCCCTCGGCGGTGGCGACGACCGCTTCCAGACCGAGTAGGCGCCCGGAGTCCCTCACGCTCTGCGCGCAGGCGTAGAATTTGACTTTGGTTAAGTGCCGGGCGGACGCTTTGATGGTCCGCCCGGCTCTGTGCTGCGAGGGTTTGTTCGACCGTCCGCAAGAGAGAGGAGCAAGCGTATGGCAAAGGACCAAGGCGCGGCTCTCGACCGTAAGAAGTTGATGGGCGACCCCATCATGGTGACCACCATCGTGGTGCTCATCGCCTTCCTGACCCTGTTCATCCTGTACCCGCTGGCAATCCTGCTCGTGGACTCCTTCGTCACGGACTCCGGTCCGAGCTTCGAGGTCTTCACGCGCATCTTCCAGATGGGCTCGTTCACCACGGCCATCACCAACACCCTGGCCGTCGGCTTCCTCGTGAGCATCGTGTCCGCGCTCGTGGGCCTGCTGTTTGCCTACGTTGAGGTCTACGTCAAGCTCAAGACCAAGTTCATGAGCGGCCTGTTCCAGGTCGTCTCCATGCTGCCCGTGGTCTCCCCGCCGTTCGTGCTCTCGCTCTCCATCATCATGCTCTTCGGCAAGTCTGGCCTCATCACCCGCTATCTGCTGGGCATGTACGACAACTCCGTCTACGGCTTCTGGGGCATCTTCGTCGTCCAGACCCTGACCTTCTTCCCGGTCTGCTACATGATGCTCAAGGGCCTGCTCAAGAACATCGACCCCTCCCTCGAGGAGGCCGCGCGCGACATGGGCGCCTCCCGTTGGAAGGTCTTCACCAGCGTCACGCTGCCCCTCGTCCTTCCCGGCCTGGGCAACGCCTTCCTGGTCACTTTCATCGAGTCCATCGCCGACTTTGCCAACCCCATGATCATCGGCGGCTCCTACGACACGCTGGCCACCACCATCTACCTGCAGATCACGGGTGCCTATGACAAGCAGGGTGCGGCCGCCATGGCAGTCGTTCTTCTCTGCATCACGCTTCTGATGTTCGTCGTCCAGAAGTACGTGCTCGAGGCCAAGTCCACCGCCACGCTCTCCGGCAAGGCCAGCCGCGCCCGCATGCTCATCACCGACGCCTCCGTGCGCATCCCGCTCACCGTCATCTGCTGCGCGCTCGCCATCTTCGTCGTCGTGATGTACCTCTGCGTGCCCTTCGGCGCCCTGTTCAAGACCTGGGGCTACGACTTCAGCCTGACCACCAAGTGGTTTGAGCAGGTCTTCACCAAGTACCACGGCTTCCAGGCGTTCCGCGACTCCTTCCTGCTGTCGCTCATCGCCGCCCCGATCACGGCCATCCTGTCCATGATCATCTCCTACCTCGTGGTCAAGCGTAACTTCCGCACCAAGGGCTTCATCGAGGCCGTCTCCATGCTCGCCATGGCCGTCCCCGGCACCGTCCTGGGCGTCGGCTACATCCGCGGCTTCTCCGGCGGCATCTTCCACACGGGCGTCCTTCAGGGCATCTACGGCTCCGCCGCCATCCTGATCATCGTCTTCATCGTGCGCTCCCTGCCCACCGGCACCCGCTCGGGCATCTCGGCGCTGAGGCAGATCGATAAGTCCATCGAGGAGTCCGCCTACGACATGGGCGCCGACAGCTTCACCGTCTTCCGCACGGTCACGCTGCCCCTCATCAAGGACTCGTTCTTCAGCGGCCTCGTCACCGCGTTCGTGCGCTCCATCACCGCAATCTCCGCGATCATCCTGCTGGTCACGCCGCAGTTCTTCCTCATCACGGTGCAGATCAACGAGTTCGCCGAGAAGGGCAACTACGGCATCGCCTGCGCGTTCGCGACCATCCTGATCGTCATCACCTACGGCTCGGTTCTCCTCATGAACCTTGCCATCAAGCACTTCGGTACCAGCAAGAAGCTCGCATCTGAGGAGGACTAACAATGGCTAAGGAGAAGAAGGGCGTCCGTCTGGACCACGTCTCCAAGATCTACCAGGACCCCAAGACCGGCAAGGACTTCTACGCCGTCCACGACGCCAATATCAACATCGAGCCCGGCGAGTTCGTTACGCTGCTCGGTCCGTCCGGCTGCGGCAAGACCACCATCCTGCGCATGATCGCCGGCTTCGAGAGCCCCAACGAGGGAGAGATCTACCTCGGCGGCGAGCCCATCAACGAGCTCACCCCCAACAAGCGCGACACCGCCATGGTGTTCCAGAGCTACGCGCTTCTCCCGCACTACAACATCTTCGACAACGTGGCCTACGGCCTGAAGCTGCGCAAGCTCCCCAAGGACCAGATCGCCGAGAAGGTCCACGGCATCCTGGGCATGGTCGGCCTGGAGGGCATGGAGGACCGTATGACCAACCAGCTCTCCGGTGGCCAGCAGCAGCGCGTCGCCCTGGCGCGCGCCCTGGTCCTGGAGCCAGGCGTCCTCCTCTTTGACGAGCCGCTCTCCAACCTCGACGCCAAGCTCCGCGTGGACATGCGTAACGAGATCCGCCGCATCCAGCAGCAGGCCGGCATCACCGCCATCTACGTCACGCACGACCAGTCCGAGGCCATGGCGCTCTCCGACAACATCATCATCATGAAGAAGGGCGTCGTGGACCAGATCGGCGACCCGCACACCGTCTACTACCACCCCGTGGACGAGTTCGTGGCCGACTTCATCGGAGAGTCCAACTTCCTGCGCGGCTCCATCTCCAAGAAGGACGGCGAGAGCGGCCTTGCCACCATCGAGGGCCACGAGGTCGAGGTCGCCAGCATCGGCCACCTCTCCGAGGGCGACAAGTGCGTCCTGGTCCTTCGTCCCGAGAGCGCCCAGCTTGCTGAGGAGGGCGTGCTGCCCTGCAAGGTCACGCTGTCCCGCTTCATGGGCAACTACCAGAACTACCAGGTCATGGTTGGCGACACCCTCGTCAAGATCACCGACTTCAACCCCAAGAACCACAAGATCTTCGAGGTCGGCGACGAGGCCTTCGTCAAGTTTGGCAAGGAGGACGTGCACGTCCTGTAGCCGGGTTGCAAGCGGTTGAAGCATTGGGGCCACCTCGCGTTGGGGTGGCCCCTTTTTTACAACACGTCTGTCAGCCCCATGATGGTGGGCCGGGCCTGTGCCGGGTCCTCGTCGGGGGCGTCCGCGCGGAAGTGTGCGCCGCGGCTCTCGCGGCGGGCCAGCATTGCCGTGGCAAGCGCCCGAGCGGTCAAAAGCGCGTCCTGCGCGCGGCGCGTCTCGGCCAGCTGGCGTGCGTCCTCGCAGGGCTCAAGGGCGCCCTGGACGCGTTCCTCGAGCTCGTGTAGCCCCGCAAGGCAGGCCAGAAGCCCCTCCTCGCTGCGCACGACCATGCAGCGCTCCTGCATGAGGCCCCTGAGCCCCGTCAGCGCGCCTGCCGCCTCTCGCGACGCAAGGCAGGGGAGAAGCGCGTCCTTCTCGCCTGTAGGCTCGGGCGTGTGGTGGGCGCCAGATGCCCAGGCCGCGGCGCTCGTGCCGGCGATGTGCCCAAAGACCAGGCCGTTTGCGCTCGAGAGGCCGCCGATGCGGTCCGCGCCGTGCATGCCGCCCGTGCACTCGCCGCAGGCGTAGAGACCGGAGACGCCGGTTGCGGCCGCGGCGTCTATGCGGATGCCGCCGTTGGACGCGTGCGCGTAGGGCGCAATGCGCACGCCGTCGGCCGGGTCGCGCCCAAAGGAGGCGCGGAACCAGTCAAAGTAGGTCTGCATGAACTCCGGAAGGCGCTCCGGCAGGTGGTAGCCCACCTGGGCGCCGGCGTCTCCTGCGGCAACCACGGCCAGGTCAACGGCCCTGTCCGCAAGGCTTGCGGTAAAGGGGCCGTGCCCTCCTCGCTCGTCCAGGAGCGTCGCCGCATCAGGTGCGTCAAAGCCCTCGACGCTGGCGTACCGGAAGGTCCTCTCGTTGAAGACCACGTCTGTCACGGGCGCGGTGAGGCCCGGCATGATCTGGATGAACTCGGGGTTGACGAGGCGCGCGCCATGCCGCAGCGCAACCGCCTGCGCCGTGCCCAGCACGTCGGGCATGGTGAGGGTCCGCCTGTACAGACCGCCCACGCCGCCGGTGGCAAGCACCACCGCCTTGGCACGCACCACCTGCAGCTCGTTTGAATCGGAGTCATAGAGCACGGCGCCCGCCACGCACCTCTCGCCGTCCTGGGAGCTGCTGCTGACGAGGTCCAGCAGCTCGCGGTGGGGGAGTGCCGCCACGCCGGCCGCCTCAAGTGCGGCGCCCACGGCCGTGCGGTAGGACTCGCGTCCCAGGCCGTGCCAGCTTCTGTGCTTGCGGTCAAAGCAGGGGATGAAGTCCCTCTCGCCTGCGTTGCCTGCCTCCTGGAGCTCGCAGCCCAGGGCCTGGAGCCGTGCCACGGCAGGTCCCGCCCCCGCGGCAAGGACGCGTGCCAGCGCAGGGTCGGCCACGCCGCGCCCGACCTCGCAGATGGCATCCACAAGGTCGCCCACGTCATTCTTGCCGTCGGGGGCGATGAGCCCAAGCCCCCACGTGCCGGCAAAGAAGCTCGAGCCCGAGAACGTGCCACCCGCGCTTGCCAGCGCCACGCGGGCGCCTGTCTGCGCCGCGGCCAGCGCCGCCTGTGTCCCGGCGATGCCCGCCCCCACCACCAGCACGTCGCAGCAGCCGTCCGTCCCGTTGGTTACAACTCTGGTCATGGCATGCGCTCCCTGCGTCGCGGGCACTCTAGTTTGCTAAAGTGGCAAGGGACCAAAGGAGGCCCCATGTCATCAGGTTCAGAGGATTATACCTACGCCGGCGAGAGGCGCCGGGCCGTGGGCCTGGCGGACGCCCGCGTGAAGTTCGACGAGCGGGGCCTGGTGCCCTGCGTGGTGCAGCAGGCGGGCACCGGCGAGGTCCTCATGGTGGCGTGGATGAACGAGGAGTCCCTGCGCCTCACGCTTGAGACCGGCACCACCTGGTTCTGGAGCCGCAGCCGCCAGGAGCTTTGGAACAAGGGCGCCACCAGCGGAAACATGCAGCAGGTGAGGCGCCTTCTGGTGGACTGCGACGCAGACACGCTGCTCGTCGAGGTGGACTCGCCGGGCCCCGCCTGCCACACCGGCCACCGCAGCTGCTTCTTCCGAGAGATCTCCCGCTAGGCCGGCCGCGGGGCCGGCCGCAACCCACAGACCGCAAAGGAGGCCCGCCGTGGGCGTCAGGACAGCAAACGTGCAGGACGGCAACATCGGGGAGACCCTCACCGGGCTGGCCGAGGTCATCCACGGGCGCCGCGAGGCCTCGCCCGAGCAGTCCTACACCGCCAGGCTGCTGCAGGGCGAGGAGGACGAGCTCCTCAAGAAGATCGCCGAGGAGGCCAGCGAGGTCATCATGGCCTGCAAGGACAACGACCACGACCACATCCGCTACGAGGCGGGCGACCTCGTCTACCACCTCATGGTCACCCTGGAGCGCTACGGCGTGACCCTCCCTGAGCTTGCCGGCGAGCTCGACGCCCGCCACAAGTAGCTCCCCTTCGGCACGCCCTTTTGGTGTTTCGGGGGTGGTGGGCTTCTCGGCGTAGAATGAAAGGTCGCAAAGACCGTACGCCAACGCGAGGAGTCCGCATGCAACTGAGAGAGGTCACGTTCCAGAGGTTCGAGGAGGAGGCCCAGGAGCTGGGCGTCTGCCTTCCCATCGAGCAGACCTCAGCCTGGGCCCGCCTTGAGGCCACCATCGAGGGCCGCTCCCAGTGGGGCTGCTTCCGAATCACCGAGCCCGCGGCCGACGGCGGCGAGAAGACCGTCGCGCTCATCTCCTTTGCGGACTACCTCACGCATGGCTACCACTACCTGCGCGCCCACCACGCCCCCGTCTGGGTGGAGGGTGCCCCCACGCCCGAGCAGGAGTCGGCGGCGCTCGACGCCATTGCCTCCTACGTCCGCCGCCGGGACCGCAAGGTCGCCTTCGTTCGCCTGGCCGTGGCCAGCGAGCTGCCCCAGACCAGCCCCGTGCTCTCCGGCATCCCCTACGACAACACCGTGGTCGTGGACCTCACCGGTGGCGACGAGGCCATCCTTGACCGCATGAAGACCCGCGGCAGGCGAGACGTGCGCAAGGCCCTTCGCGAGTCCCCCGTGACCTGCGCGGACGAGACCGAGCGCGCAACCGAGTGCTTTGACGAGTACTACGACGTCATGGTGGAGACCGCCGCCCGCGACGGCTTCAACCCCGCGCCCAAGTCCGACTACCAGGACATGATTCGCATCCTCGGCCCAGAGCACTGCCGCGTCTTTGCCGGCCGCGACCCCGAGGGCAAGGTCGTGACCTGGGCCATCTCAACCATCTCGGGCACCCATGCCGTCTACTACTACGCCGCCTCCCGCGGCGCCACCAAGAGCCAGTTCGTGACCGACAAGCTCTTCTACTTCGAGTGCTGCGAGCTGGGCCGTCGCGGCTGCACCCAGTACGACCTCATGGGCATCGGCTCGGACTTCTCGCCGGCGCTGCTGGGGCTCAACATGTTCAAGACCAAGTTTGCCAAGGAGGTCACCGTGGTGGCCCCCGACCGCGACCTTCCCGTCAAGCGCGGCTTCTACAACGCCCTGCAGTCCCTGCAGTCGGTCCGCCGCAGCCGCCGCGAGGCCGCCCGCGCCAAGGCCGCCGAGGCCCAGAAGACCCGCCCGCGCGAGGACCTTCTCCCCGTCATCCTGGGCGGGGACATCTCCGCCTACGCCTACGGCCGTGAGTTCCACGAGGCCTTCCACGTGCGCTCCCACGCCATGAACCAGGCCTTCGTCGGCGCGCTGGAGCACTCGGCGCTCTTTGACTTCACGGTCACCTCCTCCATCGAGCCTGCGGAGCTCAGGCAGAAGATCTCCGCGCTCGCAGAGGCCAACCCTGCAAAGAAGCTGCCGGTCATCCCCTCCACGGACGCCCTCGTGGCCTCTCTGGAACAGATCCGCGACGAGCTCCCGGCCAACGTGGTCCTGCCCATCCCCACCCCCGAGGCCTTTGCCCGCGTCTGCGACAAGCGCGCCTTCCAGGAGGCCTGCGAGAGGCTCGGCCTGCCCATGCCCGCAACCGAGGTCGTGACCCTTGCCGGGGCCGAGGCGCCCGCGCCCTGCGGCCTGCCCTTCCCGGTGGTGGCAAAGCCGGCCCGCACGGCCGAGTACAGCCACCTCTACGAGCAGGGCTTCAAGAAGATCTACTCCTGCGACGACCAGGCCGCGCTGGACGCCCTCTGGGCGAGCCTGCGCGACGCCGGCTTTGCGGGCGACTTCCTCGTCCAGGAGCGCATAGACGGCGATGACACCCACATGGGCGCCCTCACGTTCTACGTGGGCGCAAACGGCCAGATGCAGGCCTTCGGCGCCGCCCAGGCGCTGCTGGAGGACCACGCGCCCACCATGCGCGGCAACTCCGTGGCCATGGTCAGCCGCGTCTGGCCCGACCTCATGGAGAAGTGCCAGCGCCTGGTGGCCGAGCTCGGCTACACGGGCCTGGGCGAGGTCGACGTCAAGCGCGACCCCAGGACGGGGGAGTGGCTCTTCCTGGAGCTCAACCCGCGCGCGGGCCGTAACTCCTACTACATGGCGGCGGCCGGCGTGAACCCCATGCGCGCCATGGTGACCGACCTCGTGGACGGCCGCGGCAAGAAGCTCTGGGTGGCCGATGAGCCGGCCCTCTACACGCTGGTGCCGCAGTCCCTCCTCGAGCGCTACATAGCGGACCCTGCGCTTCTCGCCGAGGTGAGGGACCTCGTGGCCCAGGGCCGCAGCTTTGACCCGCAGCGCTACGACGCCGACCGCGGCCTGCGTCGCATGCTCGACGTGGAGCTCACCGAGAAGAACCAGATTCGCAAGTTCGCCCGCTTCTACCCCGAGCGCACGGACAGCTCGTTCTAGCCGTGGCAGAGCCCTCCGCAGGCAGCACGCCCTCCCTGGCCGAGCAGGTGGCCCAGGTCCCCACGGACCCGGGCTGCTACCTGTGGAAGGACACCTCCGGCAAGGTGGTCTACGTGGGCAAGGCCAAGAACCTGCGCGCCCGCATGCGCCAGTACGTGACGCTGCAGGATGACCGCGCCAAGATCCCCCTCATGATGGAGGTCATCCGCGGCTTTGACTACGTGGTGGTGGGCAGCGAGCACGAGGCCCTGGTGCTGGAGAGAAACCTCATAGCCCAGTACCACCCCTACTTCAACGTGGACCTCAAGGACGACAAGTCCTACCCCTACATTGCCATCACGGAGTCCGACGTATTCCCGGCCATCAAGTACACGCGCGAGCGCCACCGCGCCGGCACGCGCTACTTTGGCCCCTACACCGACGCCAAGGGCGCGCGAGAGACCATAGACACCCTGCGCAAGTGCGTGCCCATCTGCGTGGCCACCTGCGCGGAGTGGAAGCGCGCCAAGCGCTTGCTCGAGAAGGCCCCTGACCAGGCCTCCGTTGCCAACCTCATGCTTGCCGAGAAGTGCCGGCCCTGCTTTGACTCCCACGTTGGCAAGGGTCCGGGCGTCTGCTGCGGCGCCATCGACACCGTGGAGTACGCCCGTCACGTGGACCAGGTGGAGCGCTTCCTGCAGGGCCACCGAGCGGGCATCGTGGGCGAGCTCACCCAGCAGATGACCGACGCCGCGGCCGACCTCGACTTCGAGCGCGCGGGTCGCATCAAGCGCCGGCTTGACGCCATCGGGGCCCTTGACGTGCGCCAGCAGGTGATGTTTCCCGACAGCACGAGTCTGGACGCCATCGGCGTGTACCGCGAGGAGACCATCAGCGCCGCCTGCGTCTTCGTGGTGCGCGAGGGCCGCGTCATCCGCTCCGTGGAGTTCATCCTCGACAAGGGCCTGGACGTGGGGGAGGAGGAGCTCCAGGGCGGCTTCCTCAAGCGCTACTACGACGAGACGGCCGACATCCCCGCCGAGGTCTGCCTCTCCTGCGACCTCGCCGACGCGGAGGTCCTGGAGGGCTGGCTCGCGCAGAAGCGCGGGCACCTCTGCCGCCTCCACCGCCCTCAGCGCGGCGAGAAGAAGCGTCTTCTTGACATGGCCGCCGCCAACGCGCGCCACGCCCTCATGCGCTACATGGTGCGCACCGGCTATGCCGACGACCGCACCAACAAGGCCCTGCTCCAGCTTGAGAGCGCGCTTGCGCTGGACGCCCCGCCCATGCGCATAGAGTGCTTCGACATCTCCACCCTGCACGGCCGCTTCACGGTGGCCTCCATGGTGGTCTTCACCAACGGCCGGCCCGACAAGTCCCAGTACCGCCGCTTCAAGATCAGGGCCGAGCTCGACGAGGCAAACGACTTCGTCTCCATGTCCGAGGTCCTGGGCCGCCGCTACTCTCCCGAGCGCATGGACGACGAGCGGTTTGGCTCCCGGCCGGACCTGCTGGTGGTCGATGGCGGAAAGCCCCAGCTCACGGCCGCCATGGAGCAGCTCGCGGCCCTTGGGCTGGACATCCCGGTCTGCGGCCTTGCCAAGTCCGACGAGGAGGTCTTCGTCCCCTGGGACGAGACCCCGGTGGTGCTGCCCTCCGGCTCCGCCTCGCTCTACCTCATCAAGCAGGTCAGAGACGAGTCCCACCGCTTTGCCATCACGTTCCACCGCGAGCTCAGGGACCGCGCGATGACGGTCTCCGTACTGGACGACGTGCTGGGCGTGGGCCCCAAGCGCAAGCGCCAGATCATGCGTCACTTCGGCTCGCTCAAGCGCCTCAAGGCCGCCTCCGAGGAGGAGATAGCCGCCATCCCCGGCGTGCCCGCCGAGGTGGCCCACTCCGTCTGGCAGACCCTGCGTGCCTGGGACGCCGAGGCCGCAGGCGTCGCCGAGAAGGCCGCCAAGCCCGAGTAGCCATTCGCTCCCCGTCCCCAATGACACGCGATTCCCCCTTGCCTTGCAACTGGTATCAGACCGTGGCACAAACGGCGAGTGGCGCGGCTCAAAACGGTTTCAGACGTGTTTCTCGCCTGGCGCGCGCCTTGAGCACGCAAGGTACTCCATGAGTAATACCAGTTCAAATGAGCCGCACGTAGAACGTAATGCCACTGGAACAAAACTCAATACTCCAGAAAAGCCCGGGAAACCTCTTCCGACTGGTTCCTAAGTAAGGTAACAACCAGAGCCATTCGCGCTCGCAAATCTACCGTTGGGGGCAACCTAACCCGCCGTTCGGCGGTGCGTGGAACCGATTCCACCCGGGTGCGGGTAGGTTGCAATCAAGGACGGGACGTAGGGCAAAGGGCCCTGCGCCCGCAGGAGGAGAAATAGAGGCAATCATGAAGAACTTTGCGAACCACGCCGTTTCCCGTCGCGCGTTCCTCGGTGGCTCTGCGGCCGCCGCGGCTCTGGGCCTCGCGGCTTGCGGCGGCAACAGCGGCTCCGACGCCAAGACCGACGCCGGCACCGCCACGGGCGGCAAGGAGGGCGGCGGCACCCTGACCGTCGGCTCCGCCTACTCCCCGTCTTCCTATGACCCGGCCAACTGCTCCTCCGCGTTCTGCCTGAGCGCCAA
>ERZ1034865.1022-NODE-1022-length-13971-cov-7.499569_pt1 | contig 13971 bp, 16 predicted proteins | sample MGYA00520632_ERZ1034865 | MGnify/ENA primary metagenome ERZ1034865 (study PRJEB33766, sample SAMN09781738) | gut metagenome | biome: gut microbiome | host: Homo sapiens | place: Madagascar | study: EMG produced TPA metagenomics assembly of the PRJNA485056 data...
CGCCGCCAGCACAGCGCTGATAATCACGCTCCCCGCGCTGATTGCCACCGTCCGCAGGCTGGCAATATCGGTCACGCCGCCGACCCAAGCCACCAGGTTGGCAGCAATGGCACCTGCTGCCGCCTGCAAGGCCGTGCGGCCTGCTCGGTACAGCCATTCTTTCATTTTTTTATCCTTCATGATGATTCTCCTTTCCATGTTCCAGGTCGTCAATTCTGTGGTTGGCGACTTTCATTTTTTCTTCCAGCACAGGGAGGCGCTCGGCGAACCCGTTATGGTACCTGACCTCCCTGGTCAGCTCCTCAATCTTGGTATCGGTGACAGCCTGGGCAATCTCCAACTGCTGTTGTACCTTTTTGCCGCTGCTCCGGCTGGTGATGATGACGCCGATCAGCGACAGGCCGCCGGTGATCAGCGCTACAATGATACTCTCCATATGGTCTCCTTTTAAGTAAACTTGAGCACAAGATTTTCCGGCGTCACGGTCACCGGCGTGTTGTTTTTGGTGTTGTAAGCACTGGATGCTTTAATAGCAATGGTCACGCCATTTTCATACGGTACACATGACGGAGTGCCCAAAGCGCTGACTGTTGCATCCTGTGCAATGTACCCGCCTTCCACTTTTCGCGCCGTGATGATCGCCTTGGTGGGATTCGAGATTGTCACCGCGGACACGCCGATGAGCGGTTTCGCCAACGGAATGTAGAAATACAGGTTTGTTCCGCTGCCGGTGACACCTCCGGCACAATACATTCTTTCGATCGTCACGGTATCGCCTGCGGTGTAGTACGGACGCACATTATTGATATAAATATCCCCGAGGAGATACACCCCCTCCCCAAACTTCCCAATTTGGACATACGGGTCGATACTAGCGTCATCCGGCTGTTGTCCTGCGGTAATTTCCACGGAGTTGTTTCCGACGTTTATTTCAGCGGGGCCGCCAGTGATAGTTGTCACCCCACGCAAATAGATTGCGGTAACATAATTGCCAGTCTCGCTGTCGTACGACCCGCCGATTACAACGCCACCGATCCCGGCGTTTACCCCGACGCTTCTGCTGTACAGGTTAAGTTCCGGAGGCGTCGCCACCACTCTGGATTCGGATGTGTCCCCTTGGGCAACAATCTCAAATCTCGGGTACTCCCGCGCTCCGGTTTCTTCATCTACAACGTACTCCGAATAGAGCCGGATTTTTCCGGTTGCGTCCCCAGCCTCAATGTCAATCGCTTCGCCTTTGATTTTCCCGTCTAACACTAAGTTAGTTCCATCATATACCAACTTCCCACCTGCAAAATTAAACGTCCCGTCGTCCATTTTTAAGATGCTCCCCTCAGTGTTTTCGAGAGGGGTGGACTCCGCCCCGTTGTAATTTGCGGATTTGATTCGTCCAGAGGCAGTGATGTCATGAGCGAAGATGGACTTCACAAAGGCGGCGGACAGATACACCTTATCCCCGTCGATGAGCACCTGCTCATTCTGCACCTTGGTCAGCCCGTCCACCGTATCCGTCACCTGCTGCGCCTTGTTGTACGCCTCCTTCGCTGCCTCGTAAGCACTGGACTTGGACACACTCGAATATGCCCACGTCCCATCCGAGAAGACGGTCAAGTCCACAAAGTACAGGGTGTTAGTGCTTCCACTGGTGTAGCTGGGCTCCGTTTCGCTCCAACTGCCGCCGGGCGGATTCAGGGTAGGCTGGTCTGGCGCATCCAAGCTGGATGCCTGGAGCAGGTAGTAGCGACAGGTCGCTGTCACATCCACTCCCTTTTCCCCTTGCGGACCTTGCGCCCCTGGTTCTCCCTGCGGACCCTGTGCGCCGGTGTCTCCGGGTTCCCCCGGAGGGCCTTGCTCTCCTTGCGCCCCTTGTGCGCCAGTCTCACCGGTTTCTCCTTTCGGCCCTTGCACCTGCGACCAGGCAAACACCGATGGGTCGGAAATATCCACGGCCTCCTCCGTCTGATTGACTGCCGTGCCCAGGTAGGGCTTGCCCTCCGGATCCAGACTGATGCCATTCCCTTGGGCGTCGTCGGCGTAGGCGATCCAGGTGTACAGCGTCCTGTCCGCCATAGCCGCAAATTTTTCGGCCAGCTCCTCCACCTTGGCAGAGATGCCGCTCCCCTTCAGCAGGTATTCCCCCAGGGTGGCGGTCTGCTTCTGGTCACAGATGGAGGTCTCCAGCTTCAGGATACGGGCGGACAGGTACAGCGCCCCGCCGTCGTCCACGATGTTGATGCGGTCGCCGATCCGGATGCCCTCCGGCAGGTTGTTGATCTCCACCTCATAGTTGACCTCCATCTGCCGGAGCTTTTGCAGCTCTTTGATGGCCTTGCTGCACAAGGTCGCCTGGCTGGTGGTGTCATAGGTGTACTGCCGGATGTGGTGCCCCTGCCAATCGGACGCATCCGCAACCTCCCAGGCATAGCGGCTCCACTGCGCCACTGCCTGCCGGGATTTCAGCAGCTTCCCGTCCACGTAAAAGTCCCCGTCATCGTAGGTGTAGCCCTGCAAGGTGATGGGGTCTTTTTTGCCTTTGGGCGTGCCGCCGGTGCAGGAGAGTGCGGTTGCCAGGTTGGCTACCGACTTCTTGGTAGTGATGCGGTCGATGTCCTGGTTCAGCCGCAGCTGATCCGCCACGTCCTTCCCGCGCTCTTGGTAGATGTTGATGTACTTGTGGGTCACTTCCATCCCGTGGATGGCGAAGGAATAGGAGATCTCAAAGCCGCCAAAGCCCTCCGCGATCTCCGTCAGCCGTTCTGTTGCTGTCTGCTCAGACGCAAACTTGAGCTTCTTGACCAGGTCGGGCACCTCATTGATACCGATCTCAAAGCCGCTGTCCGCCGTATAGCGCTTGATGTACCAGGCCACGTCGTGGTTGGCCGTGGCCTCATAGGCTGGGCAGACCTCGTTGAGCAAGTCCATACCAGCGTCCTCGGCGTACAGGTACACGGTCTGCTCTTTTGTGTCCACTTCAACCTCGATGATGGTGTAGAACTCGTTCAGGTCGCCGTCGCTGCGCAGCAGGTAGTTCCCTGCCTCGCACATGGCCTCCAGCTGCAAGCGGTTCTCCTCATCGAATTTCACCCGGCACTCGAACACGGCCACGCCGGTCTCGATCTCCTCCGTCTTGGTATCCTCCACGATGGTGAACCCGCCAGGCAGGCCGGTGGAGGCACTGCCCTGGATTTCCATGCTGCGGTTGGCAAAATAAATAATCACAAAAACACCTCTCTATAACGGATTTTGCAGTTGGGTGCGCTCCCGACTGGCACCCAATCCGACCAGACCACGCCGATCTGGTTAGCGCCAGGCTCCAGGTAAAAGGTCTCCCAGTCGTTGCCCAGCGCACCCAGCTCCGGCGCTCTGGCGTCGTTAAGGTAAATCTCTCCGTCCTCGCAGTCCGCTTCCACCACATCTCCTGCGCTGAACTTATTCGGGATATCCCGGAAGGTCTCGCAGGCGTCAGAGATGAACTTGGCTGAAAACAGCCCGTTGTAGGACAGCGGCGTGACAGAGGCATATTTGCCCATCAGGAAGGTGATTTCATGGACTTCGGTGCTGGTGATGCCCTTATCCTTGAACGCCTTCTTGATGCCACCAATGTTGAAGGTCACCGTCTTGCCGGACTTCTCGATGGTGGAGGTCAGCACCGGCTGGATGGTGCGCTTCTTCTTGATGCGCTTGCCCTTCTTCTTGACCACCTCCGTGATGGTCTTCTTGTGGCCGAAGCACTTGTTGTAGTAGGTCAGGTCGATGTTCTGGGTGTGAACGGTCTTCCCGTTTACATACAGTTTCAGCTTTGCCTTTTTGCCGGTCTTGCTCTTGTAGACGGAAAGCCCCGCCACAATGGTGCGCTCTGTCCCGCTCACATTGACCAGCAGGCACTGGAACACGCCCCGCTGCTTGCTGTCCTTCTTCCCCTTCCCCATGCACATCCGCTGCTTGTAGGACAGGCGGAAGTTCTTTGCGCCGACGTGGCCGGAAGCGTCTGCCGGGATGGTGCGGGTGATGGACGGCCCATGCCACTTGGTGCCGGTGCCATAGCTGTTGGCCACCAGCAGCTTGGCGTTCTCAGCGTCCTTGCCCACCACCACCGTGCCAGTGGCTGTGACGGCGGAAGATGAAGTTCGTCCGGTGTTGATAGGCCACTTGGAAGCCACTGTAGCGCTGTAGGAGGTGAATTTCTGGTTGGTCAATGTCTGGGACTTGGCATAGTCCTCCGTGTCCGGCTCGTCCGGGTCGCCCAGCTGGATGATGGCGGCGTCATCGCTCAAAAAGGCCACATAGCCGCAGTCTCCGTTGCCGGTCAGGCCGCCGGCAGTGTCGTCGTCCTCGTCCGCAAACTCCGCCACCAGGGTGGGATAGCTCCGATAGGTGCCGTTGTACTGGATGGCGAAGGCGGTGCCGTCATCCAGGGTTGGTGTCACCTCGTACTCCTGCACGGAATACTTGAAGGGATCCGCGCAGAGGATGTCAAACTCCCCGATGATGGCGTTCCGCCCCGCTGGGACGTCCCCTCGACCGGAGGGCGTGCCGATGAAGAACTTGTCCGGCTCGTCCGCGAAGATCAGCTCCGCTTCTTCCACGTCTAAGGCCGCATTCAGAGCGTTGAACGCCGCCCGAAATGCCTCCGCAGAGGAGGCAATGAGCTGATACCCCACCGTGATGGTTCGGGCGGGGAACCGCTTGGACTGGAGGGTGGAGCCGTCCCGGACGCCGGTCTCGTAGGTCTCGATGTCCGGCGCCAGCATCTCCCGCCCCTTCACATACAGGGTGCGGTAGCCGGTCACCGTATGTTCCAGGTATGCCCCGTTGATCTTCAGGGCTTCCGAGGGCAGGGATGTGCCCTCGGCATACCCGTTGGTATCCACAAAGTTATACATTTCTGCCCTCCTTACAGGATGCCGCGCTTGCGGCCGTCTCTGGTCTGCCGCTTGTTCAGTTCCGCCTGAGTGTAGGTAGCTGTGGCGCGGGCAAACTCCCGACCGTCCACCGCCACCGGCACCTGGATGGTGTACTGGGCGTTGCGGTAGTAGTCAAAGTCCTGCTCTAGGCTGCCGTGATAGGACAGGTCAGGCCCTGCCACCAGGGTGGGCACGGTCACCAGCCGTTCTGCTGCCTTGCGGGTAGACCGCACCATGCTGCTGATGCCCAGGGCGTAGCCAGTGCCCCAGTCTTCACCCAGCGCCTGGGACACCTTAGACGGACTGTGGATCCTGGCCTTGGCACGGATGGCACGTTCCGCCGCAGATGCCAGCTGTGCCGCCACGCTGCGCACTCTGCCCAGCTGGGACGCCATGCCGTTGGCCAGACCCATGCCGATGTAACGCCCAGCACTGGTGGCGCCAGGTGCGGCGTGACGCAACGTGCTGACGATGGACGATGCCGCAGAGCGGGCACTTGCCGTGGCTCGGTTGCCGCCGGACTTGATGGCGCCCACCAGGCTGTTCATGGCCTGGTCAGCAATCTTGGGCAGCGGCTTCATCCCCTGCCGGACGCTGGTCAGGACACCCTTCCCGATGGCGTTCCCCGCTGCTTTGGCTTTGGTCGCCGCGGCGGAAAAGCTCCGGATGAGGGCACTCGCCGCCTGCTGCGCCGCCGCCCCGATGGGATGGATGGCCGCTGCTGCGTTACGAGCTGCACCAGCCAACCGGCGGACAGCTCCCACCGCTGCGCCGCCGGAACGGGCGACGCCGTTGAGCGCTCCCGACACCGACAGTACGCCAGCGCTGGCGCTCCGAGCTGCCCCGCTGGCGGTCATGAGCGCCGTGCCGAGGGTGGTCACCGCCGCGCTGGAGGTGATAGCGACGGTCATCAGCCCCTGAAGGCTGACCGCAGCCACCAACACACCGGCGGACACCGTGGCAATCTCTTGGATGGCCGCCGCCAAGGTAAAGTATCCCACAGCCGCTTGGGACGCCATGTCCCCGGACTGGGTCATGCTGGCCAGGATGACCTGCCCCACCGACAGGGCTTGGATGGCGGTGGCAATGCTCTGCACGCCTTCGCCGATGACGCCCATACCCTCACCGGCCAGGGAGATTTCCCCGATGCCGACGGCCACAGCCCCCAGAGACTTAGCGATGTCCAGCAGGGACAGACCCGCAATGAGGGAGATACCTTCGGCCACGAGCTTGAAGCCCTGCCCGGCGTTGCGGGCGCTGGTGCCGATGGACTCGATGACCCCGGCGATACCGTCCAGCACCGACCGGAAGCCACCGCTGATGGCGTCCACCACGGTGGCAATGCCTCCACTGATGGAGTCCACCACCCCGCTGATGGCGTCGCCTGCCGTCTCGAAGACGTTGCACAACTCCTCACCGATGCAGGTGACGATCTGACTCACCCCGTCGGCGATGTTGCCCACCAGCTCTCCCACCGAGCCGATGACAGTCGCAGCAGCCGCCGCGAAGGCACCGGCCATTTGGGCGGCGGTGTCACCCACCTGCTTGACCAGTGGGACAAGATTCTTGATGAATCCAGCGGCCAGCGCCATGCCAGCACCCACCAGCACCATAGCAGCACCGAAGGCCACGAAGCCCACTGCGCCCGCCGTCAGCGCCGGTCCGATGATGGATGCGCCAAAAGCCAGACCGGCCAGAGCAACCACCAGGCCGCCCATGACGCCGACGGCCAACGCGCCCTGATCCGCCAGGGCGATGGCCGCCTGCGCTATCAACGCAAGCCCCACCCCAGCCAGGGCGACCCCGGCACCCAGGGCGATAAACGCCACCGCGCTGGTCAGCACCTGCTTTGCGCTGGCGCTGGAGGCGGCTCCGGTGGCTTCTTCTCCGGCGGCGATGCCGAACAGCTTCCCTGCGATTGCCCCAATGCCCTTCCCGGCCATTTTGACGATGGCGCCGCTGAACGCTTTCACGCCAGGGACGAGGGTCTTGACGATCTTGAAGCCTTTGTAGGCCACCAGCAGTTGGGGCAGCTTAGAGACGACCTTGGCGATGATGTCGGAGTTATCCTTGAGGAATCCGGCGAAGGATTTTAACACACCGGTGATACCGCTGATCACGTCAGAAAAGCCGCTGACGTTATCCTCGGAACCAAAGGAACCCGTCAGCTCGGAAAAGGAGTCGCCGATGGCGGAGAACGCCTCGCCAAATGCACCGGCAACATCTCTCGCTGCGGTTTCCAACACCGTCCAATAAGGAGAGATTGCATCGATTGCGCCCGATATTTTCTTGACCAGCCCATTGGCATCGATACCACTGATCTTATCTGCCAGCGAGTCAATCGCTTTAATCCCGATGGAAGAAAACAGCTCGAATGTGGGCATGAGCTTATTGGCAATTCCCTCTTTTACACCGTCTAGCGCCTGATCCATAGTTTTTGCCTGGGTTGCCATCTTCTGAAACCCTTTGCTGCCACCCGCTTTTTCAATCGCAGCAAAGAACGCTTCCGTTTTTATTTTCCCGTCCTGAACCTGTGAGATCAGCTTTTCCGTGCTGATTCCCATTGTTTTTGCAACTGCCGCCATGCCCGCCGGAGACTGTTCCAGCATGATCTTAAAATCTTCCCATGCGACTTTAGGCTTTGCCGCCATCTGCGTCGCCTGCTGTGACAGAGATTTCATTGCTTGGCTGGGATCTTCTGCCGCAGCCGCAAGGCCGCCAAACCCCTTCACAAGGCCGCTTGTGCCTTTGGAGAGCGATTTCATGCTGCCAACACCGACCGCTTCCAGCTGCGCATAGGTAGATGCCATTTCGCTGGAATTGTACACAGTTGTTTCTGCATAGCTTTGCAGCTCTTTCTTGACGGCGCTGATCTGCTTTTTGTTCTTCCCGAAGTTTTTCATGTTGCCTTCGAAGGTTTTCCATGTCTTTACAGAAGAATTGATTTCGCCGATCATTTCTTGCGCTCCACTTGTAAGGGCAGAAAACGCGCTGGAGCCCGCCTTGGCCATGACACCGAACGCGAAGCCGCCTTTGATCTCGGTCGAAAAGTCTTTCAAGGACGATGTTGCAGTTTTCATACCCTTGACAAATCCGGCAGCCTGTGCCGATAGGATCGCTACCAGACTGATTTTGTCAGCCACTCTCTCCACCTCCTTCCCGTAAGAATTGTTTCAGACCGGCGAACCGGTCTTCTGGTTCTCTATCGCTCAAAACCTTCTGCTGTTCGGCGGCATAGTCATAGAACTTCTGGAACGTCCGGTAGACCGGTCGGGACTTGTTTTTGCCCACCCGCTTCTCCGCCTGCACGGCGAAGGAGAGGAACGCCTGCAGGTGGTTCCGATAGTCCAGATCCACCTGCCGCAGCCGCACCGCCTGCATGAGCAGGTTGTACTCCGGGATGGTCAGCCGATCCACCTGGTCGAAGGACGTAAAACCCAAGAAGCGGAAGCAGCTCAACGCCGCTTCCCGGTACAGTTCCTCGATGCTCAGCTCTGGGTCGCCTGTTCCGCCTGCCGCTTCTCCACGAACTCCCGCACTTTTGTCAGGGTGCTCTTGGTACAGTTCGCTCTCTCGAAAAAATCCAGCACGTCTGCAAACAGCTGGTCTACGTCCGTGTTCTCGTCCTCCAAGTAAGCGTCCAGCGCTGTCCGCTGCAAGCGGGGGTGCTCGCTCTGGTTGGCCGCCAGCAGCACATCCTCCAGGGTCTCCAGGACGCCGTCCATCAGGTCGATGATGGTGTAATACAGGCCGATGTTGCGCTTTGCGCCGGTGTCCTCGTCAAAGGTCATCTCCACCCGCTTGTTGATCTCTCGCAGGAAGCCCATGCCAAAGCGGAAGGGGTATACTTTATCGTTGATGGTCAGTTCAAACATGATATTGCCTCCTTAACATACGAGCCGCCCGGCCTGGGCGGCTCTACTCGGTCTATTTGTGCTGTTCAGCTGGTTGCTTTGGGCGTGTCGGTAAAGACGTAGGCCGCCTGCTGCTGCTGATTTGCGGTCACGGTCACGTTGCCCCGGGCACCCTTGCCCTCCAGGCCAAAGGTCAGGCTGATTTCGGTCATGTCCTCCGCGTTGGAGTTCTTTTCGAACTCGGTGCCGTAGCCCTGAAAGTAGATACCCTTGAACTTGTTTTCGTTGCCACTGCCGGTGACAGCTTCCTCCAGGTTGGCTTCCCAAATCTCGAACTTCTCACCGTCCAGGATAGCGTCCTCCGTCTCGTCCACTCTGGTATCTCCCTTGCTCAGCACACAGGTCACAGTGACCTCCTGCTCGGGCACGCCGGGGGTGCGGATAGAACCATCCTTGGTGGCGGTGGAGTCGGCGTCCACAGACAGGGTGCGACCGTTCTCGGTCACAAAGGCCAGGTTCCAGGCTCCTTCCTCCGCCTGCTTGGACAGACGGCGGAACAGGTACACAATCCGCTTGCCGGGCACGGCAGACGCGAACAGCTGCAAATCAAATTTCTTCATAAAATCACCTCGTACTAAATTGAATGGCCACGTCCAGCACTCCGTGCAGGAGCGGCGTTTTGGTCGTGTTGTCTGGCAGGATGCGCTGGTCTACGTCCCGCACAAACCACGCAAAGTGCGCCGTCGTCCCCAGCGTCCGGCACGTGGTCTTGATGGCGCTGAGCATGGCGGACACCGTGCCCCGCTGCTTGGGGTTGTCGTGCCAAACGTGGATGGTCTGATAGACCACGCCAAACAGGAGGGACTTGTTGGGCTCGTCCGTCTGGCGGCTGCCCCCTAAATAGACGAAGGGATAGGGCGTATCCTCCGGCGGCAACGCCCCGTCGTACACGTCATATCCCTGTTTGCGCAGCGCCAGGAGCAGCGCCGTGAACAGCTCTTGCTGTGGATCCATACGGCTTCACCTCACTCTGTCAGTCGTTTCATGTCGCGCTCGAACTGCTTCTTCTGGTCATCGAACGCGGGCTTCAGGAAGGGCTGGGCGTCCATGCGTCGAGTGCCATATTCCAGGTAGGGTGCATAATGCGTGATTGGCCCCACCTCTGCCGTCAGGCCGCCGTCCAAGAGGTCTAAGCGGATACCGTCCTTGGTATCTCCGGTCGGCGGAACTTTCACCTTTCCCACGCCTTTCTTCCATTCATAATGCCCCTTGAAGTCGGCATTGCGCTGTGCCTTATCCTGTAACTGGCTGCCGTTGAGGCGAATGGTCTTCTTCACAGCTTCCATCCGCACGTTCTTCTTCAACTTCTTTTTCAGTTCTTGCATTCCCACGATTTTCATGTCAGACATTACGGCACCTCCGACAAAACGAAAGACTCCTTCACCCGCAGCCGGCGGCGGAGATCCACCCGATAGTGCTTCTCTCCGATGCGGATGCGGTCAAAGGGGTCTGTATAGTGGTTCTGGATATGCACGGTCAGGCTGCCCTGCTTGAGCTCGCCGTACACCAACTGCATGGTCTCTGTGCGAGTGTCCATGACGGCAGCGTATCGGGTAGCCTCCGTGACGGTGTCGCTACCATAGTCCCCGGTTTCCGGGTCGTATGCGCCAGCAATAGCCCTCTGAAAATAGATTGGCGTATCATACCTCAAAGGAATCGCACCCTCCCCCGCTTTGTGGTCTTCTGCTCGTCCAGGTAGGCTTCGATCTCGCTCATGTAACCGGCGAAATCGTTGTCGGCATAAGCGATGGTCTCCCCCTCTACAGAGTGGGAGCTCATCCCCTCGGAGCCGATGCGGTTATAGCGGATGACCGCCACCTCCGGCACGATATACGCCAGGCTCTCCGGCACCTCGCTGGCGCCGCCCAGCAGCAGGAGCAGACGCGCCTGGACGGCGCTGACAATGGTGGTCAGCAGCGCGTCCCGGCTGTCGTCTGGGATGCCCAGGAGAGTCCGCAAGGTCATCAATGTGCGCTCAGGCATCGTCCGGCTCCTTTTACGCCTTGGCGGTCACGGTGGCCACGCCAGCCTTGAGCGCACGATAGGCGCTGTCGCACTCGACCACGCAGATCTCCTTGCCAGTGGCGGCGGTGATCTCATCGGTGCCGTTCCAGGCAGTCCAGCCCTTGACACTCTGGCCGGCGGCAGGCAAGACGGCATTGTCCGCCACCTTGTACTTGTAGCTGTTGCCGGAAGTCAGCGCCGGGGAGACGGTGAGCTTGGTCTTGCCGGAGGTGGTGGAGCTGGCGGCGCTGGTGACGGTCAGGTTGTCCAGGCCGTCGTCGGTCGCACCATTGATGGTGGCGACCACAATGCCGTCCAGCTTTTCCGCAAACAGGCCGACGCCGGATGCAGCCACCGTTTCAGCGGACAAGTTGTTGTAGGTCGGGCCAGTGTGGATGCCGATCAGGCCGGTGGCGTCGGCGGTCAGCGCAAACGCCTGGCCCATATCTGCGCCGGTTACCGGGATGTAGTACAGCACGATGTTTTCCGCCGCAGTCGCGTAGATCTTGCCCTTAGGGACATCAGATGCCAGGATGGCCGTGCCCATGCCCAGGAAGTTCTGGATGTAGGACATGCCGAAGGCGGTCTGGGTGCTGATCTGCGCGCTGCCCAGGTAATCGGCCACATCCAACGGATTCATAAAGTACACCGTCTCGATGGAGGTGTCCTCGAAGAGCACCTGCATCTGACCCCAGACCTGCGCCATGGCGGCCTGGAGGCCCACGCCGTTGGCTGCGCCGGTGCCGGTGCCCAGGAACTTGACAAAGTCACCCCGGATGCCCTTCTGGATGTCTTTGAGCATTTTTGCGTTGGTGTCGTTCACCGCCTGGCCATAGCCCTTTTCGGAGATCGCCTCGGCGGTGGTCACCTTGCGCCACTTCTTCAGGGTCGCTTCGCCGATGGGGGTGTAGCTGGTGGTGTACTTAGAGAGGGGAATGACCTCACCTTCTGCCACCGTGCCGCTCTCCAGCGTGCCAGTGACCTTATACACTTTCAGAGTCTCCCCCGCCTTCTTCTCCAGCTTGCGGGTGACGCCCAGCATGGTCATCAGGGTCTGGATACCGGCGACAAACTGCTCGGTAAAGTCCACGTCACGCACCTTTGCCAGGTCGGCAGACTTTACGGTTTTGGTATCGACCGCAAACAGCTGCAAGTCAAATCTGTTCATAACACTTCCTCCTTAAAAATTGAAAAGTTCTTTGTTCTCCAGCATCTTCTTCTGCCGGAGCTCAGGATCCCGAATCTTCATGATCTGCTCTTTGGTCATGGGAGTGGCACCGCCGCCCGAACCTCTGCGAGGCGGTTCCCCTCTCAGCCGTTCCTTCACAGCTGCTTCCACCGCCGCCTGGAACGCCTTGGAGAAGCTGTCAATGGCCGCTTTGGTCTGCTCGGCGTCGGTCGTGACCAGGACGGACAGGATGTCGTCGGAGGCGGTGATGCCGCTCTCGGACAGCATTTTCCGGGCAGTCTTGGTCATCTCAGCCAGCGAGTCCTTGCGCTTGTAGTCGTCCAGTTCCTTCTGGAGCTGGTCACGCTCATGCTCCGCCCTCTGCTGGGCGTTCATCTCCGCCAGCTTCTTGGCCTCGTCGACGGCCTTCTGCTGCTTCTTCTGCCATTCGGCGAACTTCCGGTTGATGATGCCGTCCACATCTTCATCCGTGTACCGCTTCTTCCCCTGTTCCGGCTTTTCGGGCTTATCCTCCGGGGGCTTGCCCTCCGGAGCTTCCGCGCCCTCATCACTGCCCGTGTCAGGCGCGGGGTCGTCTGCGAACAGCTGCAGGTCGAACTTCCAGATATCGTGATCGTTCATTGTGATTCCTCCGTTCAAAAAGTTTTCCGCCATTATTCGTTGGGCGAGTGCCTCCCCTGTTTTTCCGCCGTCAGGGCTTCGGCGCGCCGTTCCCGGCGATCTAAGACTTGTACGCACTGGGGATAAGCCTCCGCCACCCCCTGCACGCCAACAAAAAAGGAATCGGCCAGCAGTTGCACCTGCGGCGATCCCTCATATCTGACAAACGCCCCGCCGGGCGCAATGTCGCTGTGTAATGGTACATCCGTCAGCTGCTCCGCCGACTGGACAAAGGTCTGCACCAGCGTGGACACCGCCGCACAGACCAGATCATGGCCGGGCGGTCCTGCGCCAGCGTGACCGGTGACCTGGATAGAGCCCGGTTGGATGATTACCTGAATCATGGCCTTTCCTCCTGAAAATGGGTATCAAAAAAGCACCCTTTTCGGATGCTGCTAATCACTTCACTTGTCTGCAATGTTCATGCCGAACTTGATACAACAAAGAATCGCCGCAATAGTGAGCACAACAAAATACGCTGTGCCCATCTCTAATTTCAATCCGACCATGAAAAGCAAAATACACGTCAGCATATTATCCTCCTGTTTTTGGGTATGAGAAAACCACCGCTCCGAAGATTGGTGGTTTTCAGACAAATTCAACTGTTTTTCCTTTGAAACTATCGTGACTTTTGATTGTTGCCCAACATGGAATAGAATTCAGCTGAAACGGGTATTCCACGCCGTCAATAACCGCTTTCCACACTTTCGCCGAAGTAAAAGAGTCAAAATCACGATCAAGGACAAGCACTCGAATATCCGTAGGACCAGCTTGAAAGTCGTCAATAATTTTATACATGTTATTCAATTTACCTGTCCTCCTTATCTCGAAGAATTTCACTCAACCGTGCTTCGTATTTTTTAAGATTCAGCTGTGTTATTTCGGTTTCTTCAATTGGTATTTTATATTTTTCGGCTACGGAAATCAAGTACTTTTGCGCATCGATTTCTCTGCGTACTAAAATTTCTCTATCTGGATATTCAGAGAACATATTCTTTCTATCCTGCTCCGCATGATACATTTCTTCCAGCACATCTGAAACTGTCGCATCGTCACGAATGAAAGCGAAGTTCCCTCCCATGAAATAAGAAGCATATGCACCTTGCTTCTCTAAATGTCTTTCCGCTTCTTTTCCGCGAACGATAATTCCACCGTGCTTTATGAAATCTTTCGTCAGTTTATGATAAGTTGGCTTGTCAATGATTTGTTGCCCTTGTGTTCCTATCCGTCTGCGCAGAAGTTCCGTCCCCGTGTCGTTTCTTCTAGCTTCCCACTCCTCCGTGGTGCCGCCCTTGTCCAA
>ERZ1034865.1024-NODE-1024-length-13950-cov-8.965959_pt1 | contig 13950 bp, 13 predicted proteins | sample MGYA00520632_ERZ1034865 | MGnify/ENA primary metagenome ERZ1034865 (study PRJEB33766, sample SAMN09781738) | gut metagenome | biome: gut microbiome | host: Homo sapiens | place: Madagascar | study: EMG produced TPA metagenomics assembly of the PRJNA485056 data...
TCATACTTATCGGAAATTTCCGGCTTGAAGTTTAAGTAATAGATTTCCTTTACACCTGATGTATCAATCTTTGACGAGCTGCTAAGCTTAGAGGTATTATCTGTACCGCCGCCTGCTTCCTGCTCGCATCCTGCCAAAGCCATGGCTGATGCACTAACACATAAAGCCATAAACACTGCAGCAAATTTTGTTATTTTGTTCATCGAACCTTTCTCCTTTTCTTCTGTAGCTTTGCAGAAAAAACGCAAAAAAGTTGCAGATAGAATGCAAAAAGATAGACCCGTTTACATTTGCACAAATTGCATATTTATGCGTGAATAAAAAAAAGCAGATATCCATATGGCAGGTGATTTAACACCATTAATATGGATATCTGCTTTTTGCTTTTGTGAGTATATTTCACCAATCATTTTCGTAAAAAAGCACCATTTATCGGTGCTTTTTTCTGTTCCCATGGTCCTCTAGGATCAATGATTTTCCTGTCTTCTTCATAGCATTTGGTGTGTATTCAAACAGGTCAGATGTTGTGCAGTTAAGCACTTCGCACAGTCTATCAAGTTGTTCAAAGGAAACGCCTCGTGCGATATCGTGATAAAGCTCATTGATTGTCGCAGGTCTTATTCCCGTCTTTTTGGCAAGCTCGGATTGTGTCATTCTGCATTTACCTAGAAGTGTGGAAAGATTATTAATTATCATAATAACGCCCCAAATATATTATAACCAAAGGCGTTACTATATTACTTATAATGTAAGATTATTACGAAATTAGTAATTTGTAATGATTACCTCCTTAAAGTTTTTACGGTTGTTAGCGTTTGCTGAAAGTAAATTAATACGGTCTACAGAGCGTATTTTATAGTCTTTGTACAAATCACGAATAAAATCACAGTCATTGTAACTAAGAATAAAACGACCTTTAATTGTGCTTAAAACAGCTTTTAAACGATTGTGATCAGATGTTTTAAAAGTTGCAGCTGTATAATATTTTTCTGTTTCAACATATGGTGGATCAAGATAAAATAAGGCATTTTCTCTGTCATAAACTTTAATCAGTTGCTCAAAATCTCTGTTTTCGATTATTGTTTTCCTCAGCCTTTCCTTATATTGCGGTAGCTGTTCTATTATTTTATATGTACCCTTTGGTGCAGTAGCAAATGATGATTTTGTACTTCCAAAACTTGTCTTAATTAAATAAAAATATTGTGCAGCACGCTGAATATTAGTGAGATTGACCTGTTCTTCTATTTGTTTCCTATAATCATAGAACAACTCTCTACTCTGCAACCAGTCTATTTCTGCTTGCAGCTCATCGCAATTATTTTTGATTTGCCGATACAAGTTGATTAAGTTTCCATCAATATCATTAAAAACCTCAATTTTGTGTGGAGGTTTAGCAAAAAACACCCAACCTGCTCCGCCGAAAACTTCAATGTATCTTTCAACATCTTTAGGGATTAGCGGTATTATATATTTCTTTAGTCTGCTTTTTCCGCCTACCCAACCTATAAAACTATTCATTTCATTTTCCTCCTGTAATAACATTTTGGGGGCGTTATTACAAGGAAATGGCAGTCACACAAATAATATATGTGACTGCCATTTTTATTGTTTAATCAACTTTTAATAAACCTCTTGTACATTGTCGAAAGCTTCTCCCAACCAAAGATTGCCACAAAGGCAACAAAAAAAGCAGCTATAATTGATGCTGCAATCATATACCAGTGCAGCTGCATGTAGTTATATTGAGCATATGCTATATACGCTGCAGGGGTAATAATGACAGATAATATCACGACTTCTAATTGCGTTGGAATTTTACTAAAAAACGCTATTGATTTGGTCACCTGTGTAATAACGCTGACTACAAAAGCTAATGCACTAATTGCGGCTATTATCACTGTACCATAGTTAACGACATCTTCCATTTTATCAACCTCCTTTTTAATTTTCTTGCAGCAACTTTTCTATTGCATTTGCTGTTGCTGAGCCTATAATTCCGTCTTGACTTAATTTTGCAACAGCTTGCACTTCCTTAATTGCTTTTTTAGTTCCTGCCCCATAACCGTATTTGCTATCTGGCGCAGTCTTAATTGTACCCTTTTTTTGCAATGTCCTTAGGCAAATTTTTGCCATTCTTACACCAATGCCCCAGCCGCTACTGATTTCCGACGGGTATATCAACTTGTTTTGTGCTTTACTTACAGCATTTCTTAGAGCAGTTATTGTACGCACTCCTGCCACTCCATCAACAACAAGACCATACTTTTTCTGCACCTCCAAGGTTGCCTTGTAAGTACCGCCTCCAAAGCTGTTTGTATTGTCTACCTTTGACTTAATTATGCCCAATTTCTGACCCTGCTGCAGTAATGACTTATATGCCAAAACCCCGTCTGATTTATCACCCTTTTTAAAATTCATTTCATCGTCCTCCTTGCTATCATCTGTTGTATATAATCTAAAATATCCGTTAATACAGCCACTTGTACGATTATATACTTTTAGCTTAACTGTGCTTGTATCGTTACTATTGCCTGCATTACCCTCGACTGTGTATATGTAATTGCTGTCCACTGCATATACGATGCCGACATGGTCACTGTAGTATCTATCTTGGTTAGGGTACCTGCCTGCATAGTTCCAAGTAAATGTTACTATGTCGCCTGCTTTTGGCGTAGTTGAGCTATCGCTGTATTCGCTCTCATGCCATTTACCCGTAGTCTGGTACTCCCTTGCGAAGCACCCTGCTCCATCCGTTTTTATGCCGGCGATACCGGCTTGAGCTAAACACCAGGACACGAACACCGCACACCAAGCAACGCCATATTGCTCAGTGCCATAGAACCATTTACGGTATTTATATGGCCCGTTATCTGCTTGCGATTTAGCTATCGCCACTAGCTTTTTTATTTTATTTGTGCTAATAGCCATTTGTTATCACTCCTCTACTAGATTTGCACATTCAAGAGAAATTAGGATTTCTCTTACTTCGTTTTTGATTTTTTCGGGTACACTCTTATAAGTGCGTTTACCCTTGATTATTAAAGTTGCATAAATTACTGCCATGTCATTCACCTCCTTGCAGCTTAATAAAAAAATAAACAGATTATATAATCGACTCATAAAGCTCGCACAGGGCTTCTTGTATATCTGTTATTTGTTCTTCAAGTTTAGTTAATTTGTCGTTTTCAAGCATTGTCAGCTTGTCTTCCCCGTTGTTGCTACTCACTGAAATTTTATATGCTTTTTCTTCTTCTGCTGTCATATCACGATATATGCCGTTGTCACAAATTCTCATATTTACACCTCATCATTTATAATAAACTTCAAGTTCTACGCCAACAGGAAATGGATTTGTGTCAGCTCGGAGTACAATTCCGTTTCTGGTGTCATCTGAAAAATATGGAAACATATAATTTTGCGAAGAAGTATTAATATAGAAGCAGGCTTGGCGATAATAGGTTACAGCATTTGGAATTTTTTCAATTTTATACATATTTATATTTTGATTTAAATTTCCATCATATCGCATCGATTGAGGCAATAGACAAATATAATTCCTGTAATGGCTTACTGATTTTCCGTACAAGTACGATATTTTGAACTTATCTGCTACTGTGGTTTTTGCTCTTACATTCACATAGCACACATCAAAATCATCTGTTTCAAGAAATATCTCACTGACTTCTTCTGTTGTTTGAACATAAGCCCTTTTATACTCTTTTTCCGTTTCGATATTTCCTTCGCCGAGCAATGACTGTCCATCTATTGTTTTTAAATTTGTACCGCTTATCAGTTTGTCTTGTTTACTATCAAGTTTGTTTGACAAATTGCCAGCGACAACAGTTGCAATGTCTTGCTTGTCATTATCTGTGAGTACATAGTCGCTGCCGTCAAATATGTTATAAGTGCTTACCGTTTTGTCTTTATCCGTGATAGATATAGTAACACCTTTATCATTGCGTACTGCGGTAATTGCTACATTGTCAAGCTGATTTGTTGCTGCTATAAACTGCTCAATTGCTTGCGTAAGTTCACTCACATACGGCTTGGCGGTATTGTCTATGTTTATGCTGTTTGTAATACGCAGCTGTACCTGCTGTGTTTTGTATATTAACTCGCTATCATTGTTAAGGACGGTGAGTTGTACATTAATCACACCTGCCTGCTGTGTTATTGTTTGGGACAAACTATAGACTATAGGGTACTTGTCAATAATAACCGATTCCGTCTCGCCTGACGGCAGCAAAAAGGCGAGGATGTAGTTGTAATTTTGCAATTCCTCAGGTAACTGCCAAAGCAGCTGCGTTGCCTTGTTTTCGTATTGATAGCCGGCAAAACAGCTTGTTGATTTATCAGTTAATGTTATGATTCTTTTCATTTATTAAACCTCAATTTGCTGGCCAATCGGGAAAGCAACATTTGTACCAATTGCTATATACTTTTTGCTGTTTGCCTGATATGCCCTAATCGCTGTAACCGGCACAAGTCCCACAATATCTTTACTTGTCCCAATCCAGTAATCATTTTGATTGACCTGAACTTTGTTTTCCAATACAAGTTGAGTAGTGTCATTTGTTGATTTGTGACAAACATTGAGACTTATTTTTGTACCTGTTGTTTTGTCGATTGAATTCGGTATCAATTCTGCTGCGTTCACATCCTTGATAGCTTCAAAAGCAAAACTGTTACTTTTTGCATTTAAGTCTTGATAGCTAATCACACCCCACAACCTTCCAGGGGCCAGTTTTTTTTCATTAATGGCATTCACATTAAAAATAAAACTATTATTGCTGCTTGCCAAAAACACATTTGATACAGCTCTGTATATTCTACGTTGAGAGTTGTCTGTAGATGTTTGAATTGTAGCAATAGATATACTTTGGCTGCTAATATAGTTTTTCAAAGTAACATTTTCTTGACCGTCAGTATCATAACTAACTGTAACCTCCTGTGTTGAATAGCCTGTTGATATTCTTGACAGCTTAAAAGTCAGACCGTCTGCTTTCATTTTAATAAAACTTTTTTCAATATCTGAATTATCGTAATTCTCTTCCACCAGCTGAAATTTTTTAATTGGATTATCAAGTAAAAAATCCCTTAGTTTTTGAAAGAATGACTTAACCCAATCATTATTTGCCGTATACTCTCCTGCAATTTGTTTTGTTATGTATGCCATATTAACCATCAACCTCCTCATTATCAACAATAGTGCAATCTGTGTCTGACTCTACTGCACTATAATTTGCTGTAACAATAGTGCAATCTGTGTCTGACTCTACCGCACTATAATTTGCTGTAACAATTTTTTCTCCTGATGCATTGCCAATCAACTCAAATAAATCTTCGCAGCTTTTGCTGTAATATTTAATAGACATAGTACCGCCTTGCGTCATTTTTAGTCCTACGATTAAATCCGCAGCGGTAAGCTGTATATCTGTCGTGTCATAAGTAACGACAGTGCTTGTTAATTGATTAATTAACCGCTTATTATCCGCACGAACGAGCAATGAACTTTCGTCGCCATATGAAAAAATATGAATTTTAACCGGAGCATTGCTTGCAATGCTGTCGCTATCAATTTTGTACACTTTTCCTGAACTAAGCTGCTGAATGTCAGATATATACTCAAGACAGTTTTTGCATTGCTTAAGCACTGTTTTGTATGCTACATACTCAGTCGGTGCACTTGATTTCGTTATTTGCAGTTTATCGGGCGGCACAGATGTTGTGTAAAATGACGCTCTCATATATGCAGCATTACTATCGTTGATACAGCTGTCTTTGTCTGCAATATTTTTTATAAGTCCGTCTGCCGATTTTGTTCTATATAGTTCGTAGCTTTCACAATACTCCTTTGATGTATTGTTATAGAAATACAGTTTAACGCCCGGCTCGATAGGTATATAGTCTGTTGTATATGTATTTGAATGAGGCTCTATACTGCCATATGCATCAAGCCAGCCGGGGGTAATTTTTGTATAGTCAAAAAGATTACTGCTGCCTGCTTCGGATATGTCGTCGATTTTACTGTCTGTAATGTCTAAACGCCTGCCAAGCACATTAAATCCGCCACGAGCTTTTTGCAGCTCGCTTGATACCGTCACCGGCTGAATTTTATTGTTGTAGCTGCTTGAGCAAGCGTTTAGAAATGTTCCCCACTGTCGTTGCCACTCCTGCAGCGTTACTTTATAGAGTGCTTGACAGTATGTGCGCTTATCATAAACAGCCTTTATGCTACCTCCTGAAAGCAACTCTACATTTGCAATAATAAGATATTTTACATTTGCCGTATCTGTTACAGTCGGATATTTGTCTTGCTGGCCGGGCAGCCATACAGCGTATATTTTTCGTTCCTCTTTGTCTAGCTTTAACGCAATTGTGTCTTTACGCTTTGCGATATTTTGTGTTTGATTTGCAAGCGTTAAGGCCGCATCATTGTGATACCAGTGTCCGTCAATTATCGCATAGCCCTTGGTAACCACCACTTTACTGCCTGTGGAGTACACACTCAAGCTGCTTACATTTACAACTCCTGTCGAAAAAAATGTACTAAAAAACTCCGCAAAGTTATCTGCGGAGTATGTGAAGTCGCCTGCGCCATCACCTTGTTTACGATTAAAAAATCTTGATATTTCCGACACTTTTTAAAACCTCCTTAAAATCATTTTAAAAATTATTTAACAGCCGGTAAAAAGCTCTTTATAACACGATTCAAATGTTCCGGAGCTGTACCAAATGTTAAGTTTATGCTTATTGACTTAGCCTCGTAGCACTCTTCAATTTCCGTTATACGCTTATCCACTTGTATGTTAAGCTGTCGGTCTGCTGTCGTGACCAAATCGCCTAAATCAAAATCTCGCTCGTACGCGAAAGAGCCAGCCGGATTGTAGCTGGCTGTTATGCTTGCTTGTGTTTTGTAATCCAGCAGCTTATGCTTCCCTTCGTCCGATAGTGATAGACTTTCGTCCGTTTCGGCAGCTTCCAGCGTGCCACAATCGATAAAAACCTCCGAGCGCTCAAGGCCTGTTGCCATAGTGTTGTCATTTGTAATAGCAATAACAAGTCTGTTTTCGTCTTCGCCGACACCCGCAGCGTACCCAACATTTTTTTGTTTTGTTGTGTCATTCTGTATGTCAAGACTATTAATACTCTCATATTCTATGGACATTATCACTCTGCTATTATCACTCTGTCCTGCCGTCCTGTCCACACCGGTGGATATATCAAACACAAGTGTTTTATTTGCAGTATCGAGCCACACCCTATAGCCAACATCTGTGTACTCACATATGCTTTGTAAAACCTCATCAAGTTGATCATATCTGCTAAGCCACACAGTTTTATTGCCACGCAATTGGTCTGTAGCTATCAGCATATCAATGTGCCTTGGGTCGTTTTGCTTAGACGGGAAGCACGCTTTTACAAAGCTTTTTAGCACTGTTTCTGCCGGCACAGGAACAACTGCTTGCCCTACTGCTTTCTTTGGCACACAAAAATAACCGTGGTTTGCATTATCAGTGTACGGCAGCACAATGCGCTGTGTCATAATACCGTTAAGATGATATCCTTTAAGTGTTGTCGTTATGCCCTCCGGACCGGCATTGCGTGTAACCGACTTGATGATACCTACTTTATCAGCGTTATTATCAAGCATTATGTAATTACCAATTTGTGCGTAAGGGTGTTGTCCTATTAAGTGTATCTCAAAATCTCCATAGCTCTGCCATGCTCGTTTGAATCGCAAAGATGTGTACACATCAAGCTCACTTAAAAATGTAAAATCATTTGACAATATCTTTATCCCAGGATAATCCATTTTTACACACCTCCGTATAAATTGTAATAGGACAACACTAGTGTTGCCGCAGTAATACCTTTGTTTGATGTGTATGTTATGACATTTTTGCCCGGTTGCAGTTGCCAAAAGACGCTTGTCGGAGTGACAAGGTTAAATGCATCGGTTGTAACACCGTCTTTGTACAGAGTTACACTTTTTGCACCCTTTTTTGTACTAATCGTAAGACTGTCACCATCGTTTAGCTCAACATCTGCAATTTCTATTTGCTCTTGTGTTGTTTCGTTTTTTACAATAGGGGATATCAAATTGCCAGCCAGTGTAATTGTCACAGGCGTTGGCTCTGAGCTGTTGCAGTAAACCACTGTTGTGGTGCTGTTTTCTGCAAAGCAAACAGTGTCTTGCCATACAAGCGGAAAAGAAAAAGCGTTTTCTTCAATGTGATAAGACATTTCTGTTGCCATAGGCTCCGTGTCACTCCAAAACGGATATGGACAGTAAAACTTGATATTACATTTGTTGTAATTTTTAACCCGGTCGCTGAAATCTCCAGGCAACAGGGGATATGCATCAGCTTTGACTGTAATATAGTCGTTGCTATAGTATAGGGTGCCGGGCTGTTGTGTATTTGACAATGCAGATATTAGCTTAAATCTGTTTGCGTACATCTCCGCCTGGTCACTGCCACACACCCACACGCTTGCAGGCACTTCTCTTGCTTCTGTCCGTATGTGCTGTACAAGTGTGCCGTCTACATTGCCAACCTCTGCGGTTACAAATGTTTTTTCAACGCCGCCTACTCCGGTGAGTTCTGCCAAAATAAAAGGCGTGCCGAATTTTAACGACACGCAATCATCAGGATTGCCATAATCACCGTTAGGCTTGACATAGACAAGCTTTTGCATTTTATCACTCTCCTTTTATTGTTTAAGCTGTGCAACAAGATTTTGCGTTACAGAGGATATTTTCCGTGCCACCTGTACAGGTGATTCCACCGGCTCGTTAAAATTGACTGTTAAATTAACCTCCGGTACTGCAGATATGTTATTGAGCTGTTGCTGATATTGCTGTCTGCTTGCCCAAAATTTGTCTACCGCCTCATTTGCAACTTTTGATGTAGTATTGCTGTAGTACTGCCACAGGATACCTAAGTTTTTAAAATAATAATCAATATTTTGAATTTTGTTTTTAAGCCCCCTATACAGCTTTTCACCAAGTGTTTGACCTAACAACTCGTATTCAGGTGCATATGAAGCAATAAATTCAACTATTTCATTCTGTGAGCTGCTCAACATTTTTTTATATGCGCTATTTTCTAGGCTATACTGTGACATAAGCTTGTCGTAGTTTTTAGCAATCGCATCAAGCTCTGCTTGCAATATTTCCTGCTGCTTTGAGCTTTGCTCCTTTGCAGAGTCTATTTGTGCCTGCAGTTCTTTTTTCTGCGCTTCACGCTGCTCATCGGCTAAGCGCTTGCTTTCCTCGCTATCTAGACGATTTAGTTCCTTGATGTATTGTTTGCGATTGTAGTCGTCTTTTTCATACGCCAACAAAAGCTCCGTAGCTTGTCTTTTGTTTTCATATTCTTGCCGTTCTTTTTCACTGCTTTCCGCATCTGCAAGATCGTCCAAAGCATCTATCTGTGCTTGTATTGCACTTGTTGTTTCGTCTTCCCATTTCTGCCAGCTTTCGATAGAATCATTAATAACCTTTTCCTCGGCGTCTCTTTGCTCTTGGTATTGGTTTTTTAAAGCTTCAACAACACCGTCTGCCATATTTGAAAACTGGCTGCTTCGGTCTGACCTGGCACTTGACGATACACTGCGTATCTGCTCAAGCACTTGTTGCTGCTGCTCCGCTGTCAATTTATATGTATTATAGATTTTCCGCAGCTGCTTAATTTCTTCTTCATATGTTATCCGCATATGCTGCCTGCGTGTTGATAACGCATTTAGTGCTTTATCGAGTGTTTCTTGCTGAAGCTTCTGTATCTCCTCCTCGTATGCTTTCTTTGCCTGATACAGCTTAACTTCCATGCTGCGTCTGTCTTCAACTGACATTTTGTACTTGTTATTGATACGCTTCAGCCACGCAAGCTCATCTTCTGCACTCAGCTGATTCAGCTGCTTACGATGCTCAAGCAGTTCAAGCTCAGCGTTCATAGCAGTCTTAATTGCTTGTGCTTCTTCATCTTGTATTGATTTTTTCAGGCTGTATATTTTTTCTTCTAATGATATGCGTTCTTCAGCTGTAAGCACATACTTGCTATACAATGTTTGCAGCCACGCAAGCTCCTGCTGTTTACTTAATCTGTCCATCGCTTTTAGATGCTCAATCCTGTCTGTCTGCTGTTTGTACAGCTCACTGCAATTTTCCTGCTGCTGTGTATAGATTTTTTCCTCCAGCGACATTCTTTCATCAGCAGTAAGCACATAAGTGCTGTATATGTTCTGCAATTCTGCAAGATATTGCTCGTTGCTCATCTGTGACATAGCTTTCAGATGCTCAATCCTGTCTATCTGTTGCTTGTACAGTTCACTGTAATTTTCTTGCTGCTGTGTGTAGATTTTTTCCTCCAGCGACATTCTTTCATCAGCAGTAAGCACATAAGTGCTGTATATGTTCTGCAATTCTGCAAGATATTGCTCGTTGCTCATCTGTGACATCGCTCTTATGTGTTCAATATTTTTAAGCTGTGTATTATACAAGTCACTGTACGACTGCTCCTGCTGCTTAATAAGATTTTGCTGTGCCGTATAGATTTTTTCCTCTAGCGACATTCTTTCATCAGCTGTTTTTGCATAATTTTTAAGCAGCATTTGCAGCCAGGATATTTCTTCCTCGTAGCTCATATTATTTATTGCTTTGCGATGATTAATGAGATTTAGCTGCTCTTGCAACTTTTCATTAGTTTTTGATGTCGAGTTTGCCGCACTGTCTTCCTGCTTTGCAAAGTCTGATAACGACGATTTATTTATAGCATTTATTTGAGCTTTCGTTTGTTCCAGCTTATCATTTGATTTATCAACCTGATTTTTTAACTGCTGCTGTTTTTCTTTGTAGTCAATTACTGCAGAGCCGATGCTGCTGTATTTTTTGATTAACTCGTCATACTTAGCTATTTTTTTGTTTGCAGTGCTTATTTCACTTTCCAGCTCCGTTTCGTCTGACTGCAAGCTTGTAAGCATTGCCTTTTGCTTCGCCTTGTACAGCTCTTCAACTGCTCGTTTTTGCTCATCAATACTTCCACTGCCCTTGTTCAAGGCTTCAGCAAATTGCGGATATTTTTGGATTAAGTCAAGTGTTGTATTAGCGTCCAGCTGCTTGCTACTGTCAAGTGTCTTATATGCATTGCTTAAGGTCTGTGTTGCAGCTGTAAAATCATCAAGATTTATTTCAACCTTAGTTGATACCCTTGCGTTGTTGAGCTCTTCCAATTTAGCACGGTAAACTGCGATAGCTGCGTTGCTTTTTGTGAGGAGCTCTTCCTCTTCTGCTGTGCGATTTTTCTTAAACACCAATGCTTGCTTATCGCTGACTAATGCCTCTATATTACTTTGTATTATTTTTTGCTGTGCCTCTCTTACCTTTTCTCCGTTTGCAAGTGATAGGTCTCCAGTTTCGGCAATGTATTTTGTTAACTGCGGGTACGCATCGCATAGCTCAGATAGTGCTGCTGTATCAAGCTTTTCCCCTTTTTGTAATTTTTCATATGCAGATGATAAGCTTTCAATAGCAGTTGTGTTTTTACTTAAGCAGTCGTATGTTGCTTGTAATTTTTCAAAGTTCTGTTTAAATATATTGTCACTTTTTTCGCTTGTCGCATCAACTGCGTTTTCATACTCATGAACAATTTGTTCCCATTCTGCTATTTTGCTTTTATCAAGCGATTTCATGTCATCAGATATTTGCTTTTTAAAGTTATTTGCAATATCTTGTGATATTGCATCGTCATTAGCGAGCTTATCAACATAGTCAAACAATTTATTCAACTCTTCATATGCATCTTTTGTCTCGACAGTTATCTTCCAAAATCCACCATCCTCCAATTTTAAATTTTTAAATTGTTTTTGCAGTTGTTCCCTAAAACTTGTTAGCTGATTATAATCAGCTTTTTCATATGTGTTTCCGACCACAAAGGTTTGATCTTTTGATAGCTCTGATTTAGCAGTGTTATACGCACTATAATTTTCAGCAATCACTTTTTTTGCCTTTTCTTTTTGCAATAATTGCAACTTCGTGATTTGATCCTCAATTTTGCCGTTTACTAGATCTATATTTTTGGCCTCACTACCAAAAGATTCAGTCAATTGACCCTGAATATTTACTAATTCTTTTTGAGCATTTCCTACCTCGCTATAAGACATTGTTACATTATCCAGTTGCGTTTTTACTTCTAAATATTTAGATGTAAAATCTTTGAGATTTTTTGTACTTTCTTCATATTCTTTCGATGCTTCAACCGCAGCCTGTCGCTCTTTTTCTTTTGCTTCTTCGACAGTATTGTAATAATTAACAGCAAGAGTTGTGACTGCACCTATTATTGCTGTTACTCCTGTTGCTAATGTTAAAGAAAAATCTGCCTTGGAGGACATGGATTTTTTCATCAGATTAATATTTCTTACGATCGTGCCAATGTTGTCAACCGCTCCAGGTACTACAGTATTAAACGTCCGCAAACTAGATGTTAATTCGGTTATCACTAAAGTTGTATTCGCTTTATCTGCTTTTTGGGCTGCCTTTTGTTCAAGTAATTGTTCTTTTTGACTTGCTTTCTCCGCTTCGGTAATGCTTTTTTGATAATTAGAGACTTTTTTATCTACATATTTATCTTGAGCTAATGTAGTTTTATCAAACTGATTTTCTAATTGCCTTAGTTTAATTATTTCTTGTTCATACTTTTGGGTTGCTTTCTCCAATATACTAACCTGTTTATCACTAAGTTCATTCTTAGACAAAAGTTTTTCTTGTTCTGCTTTTAAACTTGATACTATTTTTCGTTGTTGTTCGAGCTTTGCAGCGATAATATTCAATTGATTTTCATATTGGTTATATACAGACATATCTCCAAAACAATTATTCATAATTGCTTCTAATTGTGTTGCTTCTATCCCGATTGCATCAAGGTATTCGGTAATTTTTTGTTTCATGCTTTCTATAGTTGATGTTTCAGGTACAATAGCAACAGGTATTTGTATTGGATTACTAGGGCTGTACATCTCTTCAAGTAGTTTTCTATATGATTCAGGGTCTTGTACAGTCGGTCCTACTGTTTTCCAAAAATATTCCATTTCCGACTGTACTCTTTTGGCCTCGTTCAGTGCAGGCTCGGCATTGGCTGTTATTTTTACAGTCGCTGTAGTATTGGAGACATCATTTAAATTTGCTTTTATATTATCAGCAGTTTTAGCTACATCCTTTTCCGCTTGTTGAGTTTCTGCCTCAAGTACTATTTCTGCCACTAACCTACCAACATTTAGTTCTTCCATGATATTCCTTTCATTAATGCATAAAAAACGCATAAAAATAGCCATCCAATGTTTATTGGATGGTTATTTTTATTTACTCTGATTCGTCCGCAAAGATAATATATACATCATCTATTTTGTTTTTGTTTTTCAAATTATATTTCACCTGATAGACCACATCATTTCTTGTTATCCGGTTATACCAGTATCCATTTTCATTTTCATATGTTGTTTTCCTTAAGTCATTAATTATCTCATACCCGGCATTATTATTATCCCATAAAGGGACTAGTGAATTAAAATACATTTTCAAATAATCAGGGTCAGGGTTATGTATTATGATTTTTGTCGGCAATTCAACATCTATATAAGATTTATCTTTTGCCCCATAATAGTTAAAATATACAACATTTTTTTCTAACGAGTAGCAGTAGATACCTTCATCCCTAAATTTAACATAAATTTTCTCGGCGACTTCGATACAATCTTCTTTTTCAAACTCTTTTTTAAGGCTGTTTACCTCAGTCACCTCATTATCAATATTATTTGACAATTTTTGTGGTTTCAGCACAATGCAAACTGCACCAATTGTTAAAATTAATAGCACTGATGCTAAACAAACTAATACTAATTTTTTTGTTTTCATACAACCATCTCCTTTGTGCAAATAATACCACAGCAGAGACG
>ERZ1034865.1040-NODE-1040-length-13811-cov-11.266066_pt1 | contig 13811 bp, 18 predicted proteins | sample MGYA00520632_ERZ1034865 | MGnify/ENA primary metagenome ERZ1034865 (study PRJEB33766, sample SAMN09781738) | gut metagenome | biome: gut microbiome | host: Homo sapiens | place: Madagascar | study: EMG produced TPA metagenomics assembly of the PRJNA485056 data...
GCTCGAGGCCGTGACCGCGAGGTCGGCATAGTCCGCGTCCACCGTGTACCGGCTCGCAAAATTCGTGCCGAGCTGAGAAACGAGCGAGGCGATCCAGCCCGAAAGCGTGATGGGCAGCACCGTCGGCGCGAGATACGCGCGGTCGGCGAGCAGCCCGATGATATCCACAAGGTCCCATTGCATCGTCAAGCCGTTGTCGCCGGTCTTCCAGCCGTCGGAGTATTGGTAGAAGACGCCCACGCGCTTATACTCCACGCCGCCGTCCGCAAGCCGCACGCCGATGTAGGTCTCCACGCCCTGCCGCTCCTCGATGCTCTGGAACAGCCCTGACTTGCTCCGCGGCTCGAACATACGATTTTTGTTGTTCATTGCCATTTTGAGCATTCCGTATGGTAGCGTCAGGCAAGATGCGTCCCCTTGCTGCTGCACGGAAAAGGATGCCAGCATATTTTCGCTCCATTGCTCGTAGTAGCCCGGTATGATCTCTACGGTTCGCATTCTGCGATACGGCAGACTCCATTTGGTCACAGTGATCTTGATCGCATCCGGCGTGTAGACCGTAAAGCCGGATATCTTGACGGCGCTTTGCGTGTTCCCGGTATACGTTTCCGTATGATACGACACGCCATCGACCAGAATATCCACCGTAAAATCCTCCGGTACGCCGTCAAGCGGATCGGACGAAAAAAAGATGCTGCACGCCTGCAAAACGCTGACGTTGGCAAATGACAGCTGCGTCCATACCGGAGCAGAAAACGTTCCGTCTGCGCCCGACAATGCCTCACTTGCCGTTCCAATTTCGCCCGCAATTTGATAGTCGTCGGGGAAAATCGCAAACGATCCATCCAGCAGCCAGCGGTTTTTCTCCAGCGTTGCGCAGCGCGGAGGCGCGGAGATGTCCTTATCCGTCAGCTGTGCCGGCTTTGACCACGGCGCAAGCCCGCTTGACGTGACTGCCCCGATGGTCATATCGGGGTCGGAGATGTCCACCACCGCTTTGAGGTAGATGCGCCTTGTTTTCCCGACGATGGCCGAGCGAAACGCGGAGGTCGCCTCAATCATGCGGTGTCACCTCCCGCAGCTCGACGGAAAAGTCACCCCACATCGGCTTTCCCTCGCGGCTCCACATAAATTTCGGTGAAGTAAATGCCGTCACAAAAAACTCGGACGAGATCATTTCCGTGCTGTTCGGCGGAAGAAATGCGCAGAGGATCGGCTCATTTCTCCCCTTTTTGCACGCCGCGAGCAGGTTATTTTTCTCCTCGTCGGTAAAATACCCGTACTGGTAATTCACGCGCCACACCGTTCCGCGCAGCTCGCGCACCATGTTCCCCGGCAGCATCACAAGGTCAACGCTCAGCGGCTCTTCATAAGCCGTATAACCGCCCTTCTGGCTTTCCGGCAAGAGGATCGCATAGCCGCCGGTATCTAAAATGAGTTGATTCATGCAGCCTCCTTATGCCATCTGCGCGTTTGCGATAGGCGTGCCCGCCGCAGCCGCCGCCTTGATGGAAAACGGCAGCAGATAACTCGCCAGCTTTGTGCCGTCCGGGAACATCAGGTTAATGGTGGTCGTCCCGGCCTCTGTGCTCACGCCCATGCTGTTGACGATGGCCGCGCTCGACCGTCCGATGCCGGAATCGGCAAAGCCTACCGTCGCCGTCCCAAAGTCCAGCCCGTTTGTAATGCCGCGTTTGATCGTTCCGTATTCGCTCTCCCAGCCCTCGCCGAGGCCAAGCGCCATGTTTTCGCCGATCCCCGCAAACACGCGGGACGGAGAGTGAATGCCAAGAACGCCCTTGACGTTATCCACAATGCCGCCGAAGAAACCGGACACCTTTTCCTTGATCCAGCTCCCCATCGCCTTGATGCCTTCCCACACGCCGCGCACAATGTCCTTGCCGACCTCGATAACGTCAGGAATGGAATCGACCAACGTTTTAATGATCGTTGCCGCCATATTCAAAACGCCTGTGACCAGCTGCGGAAGGTTCTGCGCCAGCCCTTTGACCAACGCAATGACCATTTGCAGGCCCAGCTTGATAATGTCCGGCAGCTTGTCGATGGCATAGCCGACGAATTTCTCGATCATTTCAGGGCCTTTTTCCTGCACCACAACGCCGATGTTTTCAAGGATTCTCTCAACGACCGGCAAGAGATTTTCCGCCACCGTCACGGTGCTGCCCAAAAGGTTTGTAATGAGTTCCGCCATGTCGGCGTTTTCATCGCCAAGCCCCGTGATAAAGTTGTCATACGCCGCTTTCATCGACGCGATAGAGCCTTGGATCGTCGTGCTGGCTTCCAGCTGCGTTGTTCCCGTGATGCCCATTTCCGTTTGCACGGTATGGATCGCGTCAACGATGTCCGCGTAGCTGTCGATGGTGTAGTTGGTGTAATTGCCTTGCGCGGCATTTAAGGCATTTGCATCGTCCAAAAGCCGCTGCATTTCCTCCTTCGTGCCGCCATAGCCGAGCTTGAGGTTATCGAGCATGGCATAGTTCTGCTTGGCAAAACCGGAATACGCATTCTGAATGGATTCCATGCTCGACCCCATTTTGTTCGCGTTGTCCGACATGTCGGTAATGGCCAGATTTGCTTTTTCTGCCGCCGCGTCCGTGTCGCCGCCCATCGACTGCAGCAGCGACGCAGAAAACGCCGTCACGGTGGTCATGTACTCGTTCGCGCTCATGCCCGCCGTCTGATATGCGTTCGCGGCGTACTGCATCACGGTGTCGGCAGAGGACTTAAAAAGCGTTTCCACGCCGCCGACCAGCTGCTCATATTCGCCGTAGCTTTGGATCGCTGCTTCGCCAATGTTTTTTACCGCACCTGCAACCGCTTTCACACCAGCAACAATGGCTTGCCCTGCAATATTCGCTTTTAGCACATCGCCAAAGCTCAATGCCTTTTCTTTGGTATCTCCGAGGTTTTTATCTACTTCGCTCGTGTCTACGCTAATTTTGACAAAAAGGTCTAATAAATTCATGTTCTCACCACGCTTTTTGGTGTTTTTGGTGAAAAGTCCTTGAAAAGTCAAGGCTTATGTAGTATAGTTTCAGGAAAGGAGGGTTTTGCCATGATCAATTTCAACAAAGATTCCGCATTTGACTTAAAGCCTATTTCCATTGCCGAAGTCCGCGACGAGGTCAACGGTCTTTTGATCGCTGGCGAAGAGATCGCCTGCGCGTTCAAAACGATCCGAGACCAGCTTATCTTCACCAACAAGCGCATCATTTCCGTTGACGTTCAGGGCATCACCGGAAAACGGAAATCGTTTAGCTCCATGCCCTTTTCCAAGGTGCAGTTTTTTGCTATCCAGACACCCGGCCTTGTTGAGCTGATCCCCGACAGCGAGCTTGTCCTGACGTTCTCCAATGGCTTTACCGCCAAATTTGAGTTTAAAGGCGATACCGACATCGGGAAGATCGGCCGCATGATCTCGGAATACGTCCTTAAATAACGCCTATCCATCCGCCGCCCCGTCAGGGGCGGCTTTTTTTATCGTCAGCCCGCACCGCGCGACTACATTGGCGGTAATTTCCTCGCACGTCCTGTTGTCCTGCTTTTTTGGCTCAATCATGTCCGCGTATCGCGCCTTGATGTAGTTCCCGCTCGCAAATCTGGCCGTATTTTCCGCAACCACGCGCAGCGCGTCGGTCACATAGATGCGGTACGCTTCGGTTTTCGCTCTCTCATTGAGCCGCGCCACACAGTACCGCAGGAACGGCTTTACTTGTTTTCGCCCTCGGTATTCTCCTGCGCAGAGCCAGAGGATTTCCCGCTCTGCGCTGAGAGAAAAAGCGCGCTGAATGCTTCATCGGTCAAAAGCTCCGTTGCGTCTCGCATCAGCTTGACGAGGTTCAGCGCGCCCTTGTAGCTCTCCGCGCTCACTCCCTCAATAGAGGCAAGGATAGCAATGATGTCGCCTTTGTGACCCTTGAGTAGCGCAGGGAGCGCTTTTCGCGCCCTCTGCGTCATAAACTCTTTGGCCGTCATGCCCTCGGGCAGCTTCTCGCGCTTGAACAGCGCGGATGCCGCATTGTCCTCCGCAATGTTGGCAATCGGGTCGATGATATCCGCGATGACGTCAAAGACGCGCTCGCCCTGAATGTCGGAAAGTCTCATTTACGCCTCCGCCGTGCCGGCCTTGATGTAGATTTCAAAGGGAACGGTGTCCTGCGCGCTCATGGAATAGTGGCCGGTAAACTCGAACGCAAACTGACCCTTGGACTTGTCCGCCGTCTTGAGCTGGAAGCCGCCCGTGGAAAGCGCGTTGAGCAGCTTGATCGCGATATAGCCGCCGTTGGTTTCGCCGTTCTTGTCGGAGTAATCGCCCACAAGCCAGATATCATCAAAGTCCGCGTCCTTGAGGTCGTTGCGCGGTGTGACCTTGGTCGTGTCGGTCGTCCCGATGTCAGCCGCGCCGCACAGCCGCTTTGCAATGGCGGTATCGGCATTGACAAACGTACCGGTCATCTTTGCCTCCCACGAATCGAGCTTTTTCAGCTCCTTCATGTTTTTGGGGCAGTTGTCAATGTCTTCGCCAAAATCGGAGAAGCTGGGCGTTGCGGTAAAATTTACGCCGCCGGTAGTCGCGCCGATCTGTCCCGCCTCTCCGATGGTGCCGGTAGCCGGTGTGAAATCGGTCGTCAGGATACCGGCGTTGATCTGAAGCTTCTGAAACGCATCAGAAGGAATCTTGGTAAATTTCATGTCGTTGTCCTTTCATCAGTTTTGCGACAGGAACTCAACCGTAATGTTGAGGTACCGCCGCTTGATGTTCTTGTCGCTCTCGTCCGCGATGTTTTGGCACCACGGGGACCCGCGCTTGATCCACATCGCACCTCCGTCATAGGGCACGAACGCACCGCCCATTCCGATGGCGTCGCTGATCTCCTGCGCTTTGGCGTTCGGTACGGCCTCCCCTTCGGTGTAAAACCACAGATTGACCGTCAGGCCGATCTCGCCGCTCTCCCACGAGCCTGTGATCAGCTCATAGGTCAGCCACGGGAACACCGCGTCCTCCGGCACATTGGATGTTGGGTATGCCGGGAGGAATTGAGAAAACCACGCATGGAGCGCCTTGTCCTTCGTCATTTCGGCAGCTCCTTTCGTTCGGCGGTGAAAAATTTCAGCGCCCGGATCGTCGGGCCTGCCGACCGCGGCGCAGCCCGTTCTTCCGGGTTCGAGGTCACGCGGTAAGTGTTGCCGGTAGACGTGTCGCGGAAATAGTCGTTGTACTCGATGGGGACGGTCTTGTTGACCAGTGCGGAATATACCGAGGTCACGCCCTCCTTTTCCGCCCTGCGCGCCTCCATCGAGGTGTCAAGCGCCTGATAGTTGAGAAATTCCGCGCCCTCGGCCCATGCGACGATGTAGCCCCCTGCGCCGTCCGGCGTTCGCGTCTTTTCCATCAGCACGCATTTGCTTGCAAAATCGTCCAGTAAACTCACGGTTCCACCCCCTTGAGCTTCCGCCAGTCGTTTAACCGGCCTCTAAAAGCGTCCTGCCAGCCGTTTAACGTGCCGCTGTCGTTTCCTGCGCTGCGTTTGGTGTAGGAGTAGCCCCCGAAGCTCTCGCTTTGATACGGGTTTGCAACGGCCTCTCCGTTCTTTTCCTGCCAAGCCTCGATCTCAACCGAAAGATCGGTTACGGCTTTCGGCACGGCAAGCGCCCACACAGAGCCGGTAAACGTCTCGTCCGTTAAATCGACCGCCGGATATTGATGCAGACCGTCGTTGAGCACAGAGCCAACGATGCGGAAATATTGATTGGTCAGGAGAAAGGGCAGCGTAATGCTGCCATTCTCCACGGTGAACGTGCCCTCGTGAATCTCCACAAGGAACCAGTTGTTCAAGTGCCGTAAGACCTGTTCAAGCATTACGCCGCCCTCCTATCAGGTTTTTGCCGTTACGTCAGCGCTGCCGGACTTGAGCGCATGATAGTTGCCGTCGCACTCAACAACGGTCACCTTCTGGCCGGTCGCAATGGTCAGGTCGCTCTTGCCGTCCCAATCGTTCCAACCGGCGACATTGTCGCCGTAAGCGACGGTCGCGGCAGAGGCGCCGGACGTGTACTTATACTTGTTGCCCGCGGCAGCTTTTGCCGGAGACACGGTCAGTTTGGTATCGCCGCTCTTGGAGCCTGCGGCAGAGGTGACCGTCAAAGAGCCGAGCGTGCCGGTGTCGATGGTGCCAACGACCACGCCGTCAATGCGCTCGGCAAACAGCTCCATGCCGTTAATGACGGTGTCCGATGCGGTCATGTTGGTGTAATCGGGCTCCTCATGGATGCCGATGTAGCCGGTCGCGTCGGTGGTAAAGGTGAAGACCTCCTGCAGATCCGCGCCGTTGACGGGGATGTAGTAGAGAACGATGTTGTCTTTCGCCGTGGCGTAGATCTTGCCCTTCGGGACGCTGGCGTTCATGATGAGCGTTCCGAGGCCGAGGAAGTTCTCGACGTAGCTCATGCCGAATGCGGTCTGCACGGTGATGTTGGCCGTAGACAGGTAATCCGCAACGTCCAGCGGATTCATGAAGTAGACCGCGCCGATCTCGTCGTCCTCGAAAAGGACCTGAAGATTGCCCCACGCCTGCGCAAGGACAGTCTGGAAGTTCTTGCCGCTCACCGCGCCGGTGCCGGTCGAAAGGAAGTCAAAGAAGCTCTTACGGATGCCCTTCTGCACGTCCTTGAGCATTTCGTCGGTGGTCATTTCCACCGCCTGATCGTAGCCGCGGTCGGTGATCGCTTCGGCAGAGGTGGCCTTGCGCCACTTCTTGAGCGTGATCTCCTTGTAGTTCACGGCCTCGGTCTTGTAGTGGGAAAGAGGAATGGTGTCACCCTCGGCCACAACGCCGCTCTCGAGCGTGCCGGTCGCCTTGTAGCTCTTAAGCACAGTGCCCGCCTGCTTGGCGATCTTACGGGTCACACCCAGGGCCTCCATCAGCTTTTTGATGGAGTAACCGAACATTTCGGTAAATTCGATCTCGCGCACGCGGGCGAGGTCATTTTTCTTGATCAGATTGGTTTCAGCAGCCATAATTAGCCTCCGTTCTTATTTTCAAAAAGATTGATGTTTGCAGCGATCGCCGCGCGGCGCTCCGACCTGTCCTTGATCTGCATGATCTGATCTTTGGTCATTGCGCCGCCGCTGGTATTCGCCGGGGGATTGGCGGGATTCGCGCCCTTTGTCTGCGTGGTGGAGACAAGCCCCTTGTAGGTGCCGTCTACGAGCGCATCAAGGCTCTTGGTGTCCTTGATCTTCTCGCCGTCCAGCTCCAATGCGGCCATTTCCTCGCCGCAGCCGCGCATCGCAAGGTCGAGATTTGCGCCGGTGATGTTTTTGCTCTCAAAGTAAGCGCGCACGGCCTTTTCCTTTGCCGCCTTGCTCTCCTTTGCCGTGATGTCGGTCTTAAAGGCTTCAAAGGCCGAGTGTTCCTTCTCGTACTTCTCCTTGTAACCGCCATCGCCTGCTGCCTTGAGGTCGTCCAACTGCTTCTGGACGCTGGGCAGCTTCTCCGCCTCCGCCTTGTACTTCGTGAGATCGTCCTTGAGGGGGTCAACCACGCCCAGATGCAGCGCAACCAAGCGATTTTCGATCTCTTCGGTGCAAGCCTCGCCGAGAATATTTCTAATTTCCGCTCTCGTAAATTTCGCCATGTTATTCGTTCTCCTTTTCCTTGGCCCCAATTCTTCGGGGGCGAACGTTGTATAAAAACCGCTGTGCTTCGCGGGTTTTACCGAAAGAAAAAGAGCCAACCTGTAAGAAATCCTTACAAGCTGGCTCCTATTGCCCTTTCCCGCGCCCAATTACGCGGAAGTGCTGTATTTGATTGTTTTCTTAACCTCTAAGACAATGTACCCGTCGCCTTTTCGGCGTATTTCCGCATCGTTGCCGCGCTTGATGATGGCTTCAATGGCCTTGATGGTTTCGTTATCCATTTTTCAGCTCGCTTTCCAGAATGTCCCGATACTGCCCCGCATGATCGGCGGCAGCAGGTTTCAAAAACGGCTGTGCCTTGTTGCCGCGCGTGTAATGCCAGTTGCCCTTTGCGTCCTGATACACCCACGGCGTAGGCCGCCCGCCGCCGCCTTCAGCATAAATGCCGGTGCCAAGCTCAACGGAAGGCGCGTAAGAATTGTCCGTCCCGATGATTACCGCCAGTTCCTGCTCGTCTACCACATGAGTATTGCTGTTTCGCAGAATTCCGGTATCCACGGGGCATAGCTTTTTTGCATATCCCTCTGCCACCAGCCCGCACTTTTCAAGCCCCCGCAGCAACGCCGCCTTGATCTCAGCAGAAACCTCCGCGCTATGGTCTTGGATTGTAACGCTCATCTTTTTGCCGCCCTTTTCAAAATCTCAACAATCCCTTTCGCGATGTCACTTGCCGATCCGTCAAAATATTGTGCAATGCATTCAGCAACTAATTCTTGTTCATTTATCGTTGCATAATATGATACATCGGATACGACATTCACATTCTTATCCCTCATATATGCAATTATTTCTTTGTCCAGCTTTGTAGCCGCCGTATCAGATGACCCTCCAAGAGAAAAGTGTATTAAATGCCCTATTTCGTGCCAAATTGTATGCAAATCGGAATTTGCAGAAAAGTACATCATTCCACCATACATATTGTTGGCTTTTCTTGTTTTCTCTCCCATTTTTGCAAGTGCGTTTCCGCCGCGAACGCCAGAAAGTGAAAGTTTTCCAGTAAATTCATCAAAACCTCCTGCCCGTTTTTTCCCTGTTGTATCAGTCCCAATTTCCTTGAGTGCGCGAATCGCATCTTGTCCAAATTCTTTTCTCGCTCTTTCAAGCGTCTCGTTAACCGCATTCGCTACACTGAGATCAAATTTTTTGTAATCAGCAAAAATCCCGAGCGATTTTGTAAATCCTTCCGCTTGTCCAATGGTTTCGGCAGGCACAAACTGCGGCTTTGTTTCTTTCTTCCATCCAGCCCATTCCGCATAGGACATATTCGAGATAACCTCTGTTTCGCCCGTAGATGGGTTTCTGACGCGTCTTTGCGCTGATGAGGTATCTACACCCTCCACGGCGGCGATCAGCGTGCAGCGGCAGTTATATATCTCCCACGGTGGCCCTTGCGGGTCGCCGGGAAAGCGGCAACCGTTAGAAAACTTCTTGTCCTGCGCCACTTGTTCGCCGTCAAGCATAGCATGAGAGTGTCGTGTACGCGCGTCCAGCGTGGCCAACCATTCTTTTTTGAGCTTAATGCCCATCTTCTGCGCCGCCGCATAGCTGTCCATGCGTCCGGCGTTCTGCGCGCCGGTCACGGCAGTTCTGGCCGTGCGAATAGCGCTGTCTCGGCTCATGGTGGTGATCCGCTTTTGCAGGTCATCCGCCATGTGCTTGATGCTCTTGCCCTGTAAGATGGAGCTGGTGACGCTGGCCGTGATTTGTTTCTTGCCATACGCAAGATCAATGCCACGCTTTAATGCTCGCTTTGGCGGGTAATAGGGCATTAAGTCCGGCTGCTCTACCATGAGCCGCTTAACCGTCTGCTCGTCCCACAGGTCAAAGCCGACGTTGCCCGCGACCTGTTCGATGGTATACGCCGAATAGTTGCGGTTTAGGGAGTAGATACCCGGCGTTGCATCGTTGGTATAGGACACCGCCACGGCGTTTGCATCGGTGACACGGTGCGCTACCTTGTCGCGCATGGCCTGATAGCGTTCCCCGCGCCCGATCTGATTCAGCCGCCATTGCTTGTAGTCGGCCTCCGTCCATTCCTTACCGTTCTGCACGGTGCCGATCAGAGCTTTCATTTCCTCGTCGCGCTTTTTGAATTGCTCAAAGTATGCATCGATGGTCGCTTGCAGTTCTTTCCCCGCCTCACGGTACAATTTCGCAATACGCTGTTCCAGCTTTGCAAGTTCCTTGTCGGTCAGCTTGTGGCCGAGGTCACTGTTCGCCATCGCCGTTCACCCCCGGCGCGACCGGTTCCGCAAAACTGCGGTCAATCTCTTCGGCCGCCTTCCGCTTTGCCATGTCCTCGTACTGGTCAATGTCGCCATTGATGGTCAGCAGCTTCTTTGTGATGTATTCATCATCGTAATACGCCGCGCCCAGAAGAATGTTCTGCGTTTCCTCGCTCTTGTTGATAATCTGATTGCGCGTGTAGCTCGGCTGGTCCTCAATGCCTGCCAGACGCAAAATTTCCACAATAAACCGCGTGACCTCGGATTCAAACTTATCCGTTTTCAAATCCAGCGGCACATAGCTCGCCTTGATTGCGGTTGCCGTCTGGTTGCCGGCAGATACCGCCGCCGCATCAAAGCACTGGAAATCTTCGTACAGCTTTTTCTTGAGCATATCAATGGTGCTGCTGGTGCCCTCATAGGGAGCCTCGATGGTCTTGCTTTCCACCTTTGCGCCGTCGTCGCCGTTGGCGTGGGCGACATGGGTGGTTTTCAACCGTTCAATAAACTTAGCATCGGCCAAATCGTCCATTCCGTCGCAGTTCGAAAGAACCCAGTAGATCAAATTGCCCTCGTCCACGTTGTTGACCATGTTAGAGGACGCCAGATCCAGCGCGTCAATGGTATTGCGCTTGCCGACGATCTCGGAGAGACACCGCTTATTGTTTTTCAGCGGCACGATGGGGAAACTCGGATAGTTCCCGCCGTCATAGATTTCGGTTTCGCCGACTTCGGCCTTGCGGATAACGAGCTTGTAGCTGCGCTTTTCCTGCAATACGCTCATATCTTTGTTCTTTGGCTGGAAGTACTCGGTGAAGCCGTCCATCTCGTAAAGCGTCGCTCTCAGGGGCTTATCCTGTGCCACCTGCCAAAACCGGATACCGGCTTTTAACGCTCCGTCTTCCTCATCGTAGAGGGGAACGAACTCAAGCAGAGAGAACACACGCAAATGCGTCAAATCCCAAAAACCAAACGAAACGCCTGCGATTTTCGCTTCACGCGCCGCGTCCATGACCTCCTGGTCGAAGTCCGGGCAAAGTTTTTTCGGTGTTTCCTTCTCCGCAAAGGTCACACCGTTTCCCAGCAGATAGGAAACCTCCTGGTCGACCGCCATGCCAAAGAACCGGCTGGCCAGCTTATGATTTGCCGTCCACATATCCGTGTGGCTGCGCCCCTGCATATCATAGATGATCTTCTCATAGCGGTTAATGGTCGGATTCAAGCCGTCATAGTACGCCTCCGCATCCACTGCCGTTTTATACGCCGTGCTCTCGCGGTGCTCATTGATCGTGCTGCGGACAAACTCAATGCGCGCCTGCTCGTTTTCACCGACCGCCACAAGGTCGTTATATGTTTTGATAGCTGCTCACCGTCCTATCTGTTCCAAATGGGGGTATAATCGCGCCGATACGCCTTGTTCTTCAGGACCGTATAAGCGAAATACCGCGTTTCGTCCATTGCGTGGTCGTTTTCCTTGATCGGCCTGTCATCGGCGGATTTTTCGTCCCACCGATACAGCCCAAACTCCCGAATGCAGTCTTTGCAATCTCGGTGTATCTTGATTACGCCGTCCTGCAAAAACCGCGCCGTAGTCATAATGCCGTTGGTTACATCGTTGTTGGCCTTTCGCACCATATACCCGCGCCGCCGCAAAACCTCGATAAACGAGGCGGCAGACGGGTCGACGATGATGCTTTTGACGCCCGCCTCGCCGATGAGCTTTTTAATTTCGTCGGCGTATTCCTCGTCCGTCTTGTTCTTCTGGGTCTCGCGCCCGGAATAGTAATACTCGCGGATTCGCGTGGCCGTCTTGCCGTCCCAGCGCCACAGCCCTGCGGAAAACGGGTTAAGCGTGCCGTAGTCGCAGGAAACATAGTATTCTCCCTTTTCCGGCAGTTCGTCCACAATGCAGCTGTCGTCAAACATGGGATAGATCAGCCCCTCGGCCACCACCCACAGGCCACGAATGTATCGGTCGTAGAACACGCCGCTATACATGGCCTTTGTCCTCTCGATCATCTGCGGTGTGAGAATTGGATTATCTTCCAATAGGAAGTGAATGTGCTGCGTATTCTCCCGTTCGTTTTCAATCCACTCTTTGTAAAACCAATGCTGCGGTGATTCGGGGTTACAGTTAAAAAAATACTTCGGATGCTCAAATGAAATCGCACGGGAAAGCGCTTGCTCCACAAACGAACGCGGCATAAGTACCACTTCATCGAATAGAACCCCGGCAAGCGTGATGCCTTGTATGAGCATATACGAGCTTTCATCCTTACCGCCGAATAGGTAAAACCAATTTTTTCTATCCCCGCACCGAACGGTTAAAATTCTCGTGGAAACCTTGTAATGCATGGACAGCGCAACACCCAGCCCGTCAATTTCCATCAACGGTTTTAAGATATTTCGCTCTGCTGCCTGCACCGTCTTCCCGCAAATAGCGAAATTCGTGCGGTCGTAGTTCTGCATCGCCCACAGCACAAACGCCATCGACATAACCGTCGTCTTTCCGGAACGGACGGAGCCGTCACAAATCAGTGCCATATCATCGGAGCTGATAAACTCCATTATTTTGCGCTGCTTTGCGGATAGCGATTTAATTTGCATTGTTCTCGCCCTTTAACGCAGTAAGCAAGGCTGCCAACGCCGCAGGATCGCCGCTTTTTTCGTTCTCGGAATTCCAACCAAAATTGCAGCCAAGTGAGAATTTCGCGCCGTTCGCACCGTCTTTGTCGTAGAGCCGAGATTCGGCGTATTCTTCACAGCGGGACTTCGCGCGCGTAACCGTGTCCGCAAACTCCGGTCTTGCCTGATAGTCCAGCAGTGCTTGTCTTCCTGTGAATCCAAGCGCCAATGCAAGCCCTGTGATTGTCGGGGGCTTTGCGTTGATGATAATCGGCACCCCATACTTATCTCGCACAGCGCAGCCGTCATCTCCGATAAACGGTTCGCCTTCGCACTTTTTGAAGTAAACGTCAATAGCTTCCTGCATTGCCTTTACGCTTTTCCATTTTCTTGGCGCTCCGCCAGCCATACGCTCACTTCCTTTCATTTTGCTACCGGTAATAATTTACTCCACGATCATCCAGTCATCGGCAAGCATATCCGCCTGCGATGCCAGCCAGCCGAGCTGCACGCCGGATGTGCCGACAAAAGCAAGCGCTTTGTTACCGATAGCTTCGTGAATGGCGTTGATCACCTCATGCGCAGCATTCTCATAGCTGATGCGCTCCGCAAGCTCAACGTACTGGTTCTTACCGTTCCAGCCATGACGGGCAATTCTCTTCCCTTTCTTCGCCGCTTCAATAGCCAAGCCAAAGCTCATGCCGTCGATGGGGCGGTACGCTTCCTCGAACACGTCCTTAGGGCTAAAACTCTCGTAGCCGTCCTGGTAACGGACCTTGTAACCCTCTTCCACAGGCTCCATGCTTCTGGGGATCAGCTCGTTCGCATCGTAGACCGTGCCACCCTTGCGAATAGCCGGGACTGCTTCAATGATTTTCGTGCCAATATACTTTTTCATTTCGTATAACCTCTTAACATTTATTTGCTACCAGCCCCCGCCCCTTGGCCTTACATAGCAGACTTTACCCGCCCCGAAGGGCTACAACGTGCCGCACTCTCAGGGCAGCGGCTCTCCTCTTTTGGTGCAGATGGTGAGGATTTGCACCTCACACGCCCTCTTTTGTGCTTCGCCTCCGGATGCTCCACGCGGTTCGCAGAGCTGAACCACTTTCGTCTACTATTCCGACACATCTGCATATGTCCCCGCTTGGCACATCGTTGAGAGGTGCGCGGGGTCCTGTCATTTTTGCCCTCAACCGCCCGCCCCGAAGGGCGGGCTATCAAGGGAGGAGGAAACAGAT
>ERZ1034865.1054-NODE-1054-length-13613-cov-5.589615_pt1 | contig 13613 bp, 14 predicted proteins | sample MGYA00520632_ERZ1034865 | MGnify/ENA primary metagenome ERZ1034865 (study PRJEB33766, sample SAMN09781738) | gut metagenome | biome: gut microbiome | host: Homo sapiens | place: Madagascar | study: EMG produced TPA metagenomics assembly of the PRJNA485056 data...
CTGGCGAGACTGGTGAAGTCGGTGTTTGTATAGTTAGAAATAACATGCAGTATTCCATTCAAGCTGTTAATTATAATCGTGAAAAGATGACTCGTTCAACTAAATAGAAAAGGATGGTGAGTGAATGTTTTTAAATGCAGCTTTTGCCGGACTTGGACAAGATGCCCTATCAAATACAACGGCATCAGAAGAAGAAATTATTAAATTCACCCTATCTAATATGGTGTTGGATGAAATTTATGCTACAAAAAAAATTCTACTAAATTTCGACTGGAATATTCCTACGGACTGGGACTTCGATACCTATCTCCATGGTCTATATCAAGATAATACATACGCTGGAAATGTTGATTACTCCGAGTCGATTGTAAGTAAAGTGAAAATCAAAAAAAGGCTTAAAGGGGAATTTACATGGAAGACCATTTACGAAAGACCGATTACATGTAACGAAGATTTCTCTATTTCTATATACGATTATTACGAACCATCTAACGCATATGTAGAATATGCCTATGTTCCGGTAATTAAAAACGCTGATGCTCCACCGGTATCTACGGAGGTATATTCAAAATTTGATTCATATTTCTTTGTAGACAAAGAAACAAGCATTCCGGCAATTTTTAATCCTTCTTCTAATATCTCCTATAATCGAGAATCTAATACTGTTGTGTCCCCAGGTTCAAAGTATCCTTATGTAATTAGTAATGGTGTTGCAAAATACTATTCCGGTTCGCTTCAGGTAAGTTTTATTGAAATGGAGGATTGCCAGCTCAATATTGAGGACGCATGGAAATATCGCAAAAAAGTCGATGAATTTATGGCGAACGGGAAGGCAAAAATCTTAAAAACTTGGCAAGGTGAAATGTGGATGGTCAATACTACCGGAAACATAGACCGTACTTCTACTGATGATTGTCGTATTATGCAGCAAACTGTAAACTGGGTAGAATGTGGTGACCCATATAGCATTGGGGATCTTTATGATCATGGTTTTATTGACACTGATACCGACAGAGAGTAGGTGATATTATGGCTTATATTGTATCACAGACTGATATACAGACTATTCAACAGCATGAAAAAGAAGTTTATGTAAAGATTGATCTGCTTAACAAGAAGTTCCAAACTATTGACTCTCTTACGGGTAACCTTATCAGTGACAATTTAAATGTTTCTTCTGAATCAAAGCAACGAAGAACTTATTCTTGCGATTTGGTTCTTACTGATGCTTCATTTTTAATCGGATACGATAAAAAGATCTGGATTGATAAATATATTCGTCCATATTATGGAATCAAAAATATACGTTCTGGCGAAATTGTTTGGTGGAAAATCGGAGTGTTCACGTACAACGATGTAAGCTATACATACAGCGGGACTGAAAAACAGCTCTCTTTATCCTGTATTGATCTTATGGGTGATTACGATGGAACAAAAAATGGTCAAATTAGTGGCTTTGATTTAAAAATTCCGGCAGGTGAAAAAATTTATTCTACAATTATAGCGCTTATGAATAGTGCAGGAATTGAAAAATATAACATTGAGAATACTGATCTGGAAATCCCTTATGATTTAGAATTTACTGACTCGACTACTTATTGTGATATATGGACTCAAATTGCAGAATTGTATGATTCATGGGAATTTTTCTTTGATGTGGATGGGGTGTTTATCTGGAGAAAAGTACCAACTGGTTTGTCGGAACAATGTATCTGTGATGACACTCTACTCTCTCCTATTATCATCTCTGAATCGACTCAGAATAGTTTCTCTGGAATCTATAATGTTACTGAGGTTTGGGGACGAACAATTGAGTTGGAAAATGAGGATCGATATACTGAGAATTCCACTTATGATTCGACAAATAATATTTATCATATTACATTAGAAAATGTGTCTTCTCTAAATGATATTGATCATCTTGACAAGATTGGTTTTAAGGTTTGCGAAACTTGTCAGGCCGGTGCAAAAGTAAGCATTAACAATTTGGAAGCTATTCCAATCATTGATGGGGAAACATCATCCGACTCTCATATCGCGGCTGGACGACTTTTAAAGGATACGACTTATGTATTTATGTATCGCCGTAATATTGGCGAGACAATTGCAAACTGTTTATCCCTTATGGGGCAATATCAAGCGCATTCTGTTTACGAGGAAACAAACATCGAATGCCCATTTTCTACTACAAGATTAGGATATAAGATTGTCAACCGAGTTAATTATGACAGCTTATATTCTGATAATCTTTGTTATAATCAAGCGGAATATTTAACATATCAGTCTACAGCAATGAGAGATACCATCACGCTCAGTTTACTTATTATTCCATGGATGGAAGTTGGTCAAAAAATTAAATATACTTCAAAAACGACTGGTGAAACAAATCAGTATATTGTCAAAGATTTCTCGTGGTCGTCTTTAGATGGAACCATGTCTCTAACACTCTATAAATTCTTAGAAAGTTTCTCGTATGTATATAATAGAAAAAATCAGAAAGGTAGGTAATTATGGCGGACGTACAGACTTATGACGACCTGCCTTATACCCAGTTTCCAGTAGATGTTGACACATTTGAAGATATGCAGGACGTGTCTCTTGATACATATGGATGGGTAAAGCAGTATAACGAATATTTTGCTGCTGGCAATATTAAATCAGCACAGGCCTTGCTCGCAGCGCATCCGGAATTACAGAAATGTATTTTTAATGCATTGAAGATTAATCGAATGACTCAGGCTATTAAAGCTATGGAGCGTTTTTATAAAGAAGATATGACCGGTGTCATTGAAGCGGCAGCAAAAAACGCAATTGGTATTAATGACAATGCGACAGAAGAAGAATCAAAGGTAACTGGATATTCCGGTTATAAAATTGAAAATCTTTTAAGAGAGGTAAAATATGCTACTCTTCCACTTTCTGGCTGGGTTGGTGACGAAGCGCCATGGACTCAGACTATTGATGTGGAAGGGGCAAAGGCAACCGATACCTCTCTTATTTTATGGAATAATACGACAGATGATTTATCTGTAAAAAAGAAAGAACAGAAATCATGGAATATGGTCGATGATTGTGAAATTGGTGACGGAACGATCACGTTTACCTGCAAATTTAAAAAGCCTATTATCGACATTCCGATTGCAATTAAAGGAAGGTAGGAGTAATGGGAAAAGGTTTATTAGTTCAAGGTGGCGGTGGCGGAACATCGTCCGATGATTTAACTGCCAAAAAAATGCAGGTGCTTGAAGGATACACGGCAGTAACAAATGATAGTGATGATGAAGCTATCGAAGGTGAAATGAAAAATCTTACTGATCGTGCAGAAATCACTCATACGACAGACAATAATACCAAGGTGGTGTTGGGTGATGGCTTTTTTATGGGTGACAATTCCGATGGGACAAAGAGACTAAGCGTAAGATATAACGGGGATCCTGGATATATTTATAAAAACACCTTAATAGGTTATGACGCAAATGATCTGGGATCTGCAAAACAATCTAATGTTCTGAACGGGATTCGTTTTACTTCCAGTAATGGATTAAACATTTCTGGATCTATGCCAGATAACAGTACAAGAACATCAAACGGAGCAATTCCTGGAATCAGTACATCTTTCCCAAATATCCCGACCAGAGAAGCTGATAGCTTGCAGATGAACAAAGACACGTCTGGTAAGTCTCGCATCAGTATGTGTCCTCCTAAAGGCTATTATCCTGGTTATGGATCCAGTTATGTAAATCGCCCAGCATCGGATTTTGGGCTTGCTTCAAAAGCCGACGTACTCTCTGGAAAAACTTTTACGTCTACCGATGGTATTTGTGTGTCTGGAACCATGTCTAACTGCGGGACAAACCAGTATGGTGGCTTTGGAGAAGGCGGAGATTATTATGCGATTAATGGATTACCAGAAGGCTATTACTGCAGTAGCGGCTATTCGTGGGCGCCAGAAGCTCGTTGCCTAAAAACAACTGTTCGAAATTATTTGGGTGTTAAAGCCGAATATATTCGATCAGGAAAAAGTATCGCTGGAGTAGCTGGTACTCTTTCATATACTTCTGCAATAAATTTTAATGCAGCCGCCATTTCCAATGAAATAATCAGAATATCATGGAACAATCCAAGCAAAGGACCATGGACTGGAGTATTTATTCAAATGTCTACGTCTGGATATCCCGGAACTGGCGGCGGAACAAGAGCATATACCGGAAGTGGTTGGGGGAATTCTTCAAGTGCGGGGGCATGGAATTATGTTGATATTTCTGGATTAAATTCGCAAACGACCTATTATTTTACATGTACGTCTTACTCTCGCTATACAGCAGGAAACACTTCTAATGATGATTGGGGTACTTCATATAACGTAAGTGCAACGACACACTCTTCTATTCAGGATATTTTTAATACAACAAGCACAGACGCCTTACAATATTGGGCGCGTTATTCTTCCAGTAGTTATGCTACATATTCTCGGGCTATTGTAAATTTTAGTAAAAATAAGGTCACGTTTTATAATTCAAAATCAGATTCAATGGGTGATAATATGAAGAGCTTTGCAGAAGGCGATGGGTTAAAGTTATTTTCTATTAAATATGACAATTTAAACAAAGATAAAATTCTACATCAATATAATGTGAAGTTCTATATAGATTCAACAAATGAACTTAAATATACATGGAATTCTGGTAGTTGGGAAATTTGTGACAGAAGGTATATGAGCAAATCATATGCCCAGATAAGTCTTCCTGGACTTAATGGCCTTATTAATGGAATCGGTTCTGGTAGCGCTTCAAATGACAATGCAAAAATCTTTAGACTTGAATTTATTAAATAGAATTAAAGGAGAAATTTATGAATGCACTTGTAATTTATGATAAAGCAGGAAACGTTTGGAATATTACATATGGTGACAGTGTAATGCCAACCGGTCTTTCTGCAGCAATGGTTGATGTTCCATCTAATGTTCAACTCACGGGAGTTGAGGTTAATTCCGATGGTTCTATCACACCAAAATATGAATCAATGCCATTATCCGATTGGCAAGCGATTCAAAAAGCAATTGACGATGCAAAACAGTCAACAATTGCAGAAATCAACGAGCAGTTTAATCCAACAATTGATTATGATACATGCTCATTAGAAGATTTAAAATCTTATAAAATAAAGGAATCTAAAGAAAATCTCGCATCATATCTTGAGTCTCATCCTCTCAAATCTACTTGTCATGGAAAGAAAGAAGGTACATATACGATTACAGAGGAAAAACGTAATATGTTCACTTCAAAATTCACAGCACATATGTTTCTTGAAACTGCAGGAATTGAAGATGTCATGACTTGGAATGAATCAGGTCAGGCGTGTGAGATTTGGACAAATGAAGAATGCTTACAGTTAATCAAAGAATGGAATGCCATCTCTACTGCTCTTGTTAAAAAGCAGCAAGATGTCGAGCTTGCAATTAAAGCTTGTGAGACAAAAGAGGATATAAAGAAAATCGAAGTGATTTATTCCGACGCCGATCCTCGTGGAGTTACTGATGTAATCCTTAGTTAAGAGGAAATAGTATGGACAAACCCGAAGTAAAATTATTACTAAAATATTTATTCCTATACAATGTGGGCGGGAGCCTATATGTTCTTATAGAACTTTTATGGAGATCACGAAGTCACTGGACAATGTTCCTGCTTGGTGGTCTTTGTTTCATTTGTCTTGGTCTTATTAATGAACTTCTTCCATGGACGACACCATTCTTTTCTCAGGTATTCTTAGGTGCATGTATTGTTACGGCACTTGAATTTCTTACTGGCTGTATCGTAAACCTGTGGTTAAAATGGAATGTCTGGGATTATTCAAATCTTCCAGGAAATATTTGGGGGCAAATTTGTCCTCAGTATTTCCTGTTATGGATGCCGGTATCAGCCATTGGAATTGTTTTAGATGACCATCTTAGATATTGGTTCTGTGGTGAAGAAAAGCCAAGGTATATATTCTAATGAAAGGTTAATTTTATGGCTAATAATGTATATACAATTAAACCAAAACGGACTACTCTTTCAGAATATAGTGGGTCAGAAAAAGTTCTTGAATTGGGCGAAGTGCTGTTTGTATACCCAGACGAAGGCGTGGGAAAAGGACCAATTTTAATTGTTTGTGGTGATGGGGAAACCCCTGTAAAAGATCTTCCTGTTGCTGTTGACGGAAAAATGATTGAAACCTTAGAAACATGGAAGTCTAATCAGGAAAAAAAAATTGAAAGTATCGAGATCGGTAATACCTCGCGGGACTCGAAAATTAAAAATTTAGAAAGTACACAATCTGCTCAAGCTACTGCTATTTCCAACATCAATAAAAAAGACAAGACCCAAGATGAAGAGATTGATAATTTAAAAGACACAGTTGTAAATGCGAATAAAATAGATGATGTTACGGTTGGTGGAGTAAGTGTTGTAAAGGATAAGGTCGCGGAAATTCCGGCAATTCCAAGTGTAGATGGATTCGTCTCGTATGAGGGAGCAACAAAAGACGTGAATATCGGAAATCACAGTTTAGTAGTTGCAACAACCAAACAAAAAACCTTAACCACCAGAACAGAATCATATAATTTAAATGCTAACATCGGAACAGGCACGCTCGATTACCCCGGCGTTTCGATCGAGGTAAAAAAAGATGAGATATACCCTAACACAGATAATCCCTATACTCAAACAACAAAAATGACGATGATTCCGGGTGAGTTCGCAGTAGCTAACACAACCGAAACCAGTTCCGGCATAAGAACGAGTAGGTGGGTATCAGCTTCCAAAGATGGATTTAAGGTATCAACAGATAGTGGTTATGTCCTTATTACAGATACCGCAGTTAAAGAACTTGCTGATCCGGTCGATGGAAGAGATGCCGCGAATAAAAAATATGTCGACGAATCAATCGCGGCGATCCCGGAAGTAGATACAAGTGGTTTAGTTCCATATAATGGAGCAACAAAAGATATCAGTCTGGGAGATCACGCTATAAACTTCAACACGACGGGTTCAGTAGGTGACTTATCGGGATCAGCTATTATAAACGTCGGGAAATTTGCAGGTGGAACAGGTTCAACTCCGGGCGTATATATTGAAACTGATGCACAGGATGCAGGTTCTTCTCTTAGTGACAACTTAACTTTAAGAGTCGATCCTACTGGAATATCAGTCGATGCAAATCATGAAGGCGATACTGGTGGGAGTAACACAGTTTACAGTGTTGGAGCAGACGGCTTATCTATTCAAAGCGGATTAGATACCAAGTTAAAAATTACAGCGGATAAAGTTACAGGACTTGCTTTGCCGACTGCCGATACCGACGCGGCAAGTAAAAAGTATGTTGACAACACAGTAAAAAATGCGACTACTGAAACCACTATAGACGTAATTTTTACAAATAATGCTTGGACTGAAACATCAGAAAATAGTGGAATTTACACTCAAACGGTGACTAATAGCAACATTAAATCATCTTCAAATCCATTGCTTATTTCCCGCCTCTCTTCTTCTGCTACTATTGCAGAGCAATCTGCTTATATGAAAAATTTTGCAATTATTTCTCAGGGAGTCGGCAGCACTTCTGATGGATCGGTAACATTTAAAGTTTTTAAAAAACCAACTGCTGATATAACGGTTGGATTAAGGGGGTGTTAATCATGGGAACCGTATATACAACTCCCAGTGGTGGAGGTGGAGGTGTCAGTTCTTCTGATGTTACAGCCACAGTTGCTGATGTTTTAAAAGGAAAGAGAACCATTACCTCAGACAGTAATGACGAGGTTGTTGAAGGGACATACGAAGCATTAGATACGTCTGATGCAACAGCAGTGGCTGAACATCTTTTATACGGAGAGACTGCCTATGTACACGGAAAGAAAATCACAGGAACTATGAGAGTTAATTCTGCATATTCTTTTAAAGCTGCCGCTATTGCTTGGAACAAAGTGCGAATTTCTTGGAAGCATAATAAAAAAGGTCCTTATACTGGTGTAAAGATTCGTGTAAGCGACAGTTCAGCTCCTGGTAATAGCGGCGGGACATTAGTTGGTGAAACTCCTGGCAGAAATGATAGTGGAAATAATTTTTTGACAGATATAAATGGCTTAGAAGAAAATAAAAAATATTATTTCTCAGTATGGTCATTCTGTGATGGTCTTCCAGATAGCACATATATAACAAATTTGAATGCGACAACGCCATATGAACCAGTAGATATTCCCACGTTCCTAAAATACTTTAACGGAAAGCCATTTACTTTTTCTTGTGCTTATGGATTTAACGCATATAATAAATCTGGTGATGGAGGCGTAGACAGCCTATATAGTGTCTTATCTGAAAGTGAAAAGGACAAGGCGGCAGTATATGCAATAGATGACACCACGGCAAAAGCTTGGCGTTTGACAACCACAAGAGATTCTGATCATCCAATTGCAAAAACAGATCCATATACAGAGACCACGACATCAACATCTTATAAATATTTACCTAAATTAAATTTAAAAACGACGCAAATCTTCTTACAAATGGATCGTTGGCTGACAGCAAATTCATCCACCCTCGATTTAACCGATAAAAATTTAAATATAAATAGAATTCGATCAGCATTTGTTAATAAATGTGGTATACAAATTTTGTCAAATACAGGAGCGATTATAAAAGACTTTGGTAAAATCACAGGAATCTCTGATTATGTGACGCTTGTTGGACAAGGTTATTATTCTAAGTGGAGTTGTATGGGGCTTAAAATAACAATATCCAATTATCTTTCGATAAATGAATATAATAATATTAATCCATATGCGATTCAATTTTACGCTATCGAATCTTAATTAGTGAGGTATATTATGTCGAAATTTACAGATCAAAATAATTTAGAGCGGTTTGCAATTGGGTTATTGAGTATTTTTGCAAAACTCAAAATTGCTACTCCAAAAACCGATGGCCTAATGTCGGCAAAAGATAAAGCAGATCATGATGGTATGATTACAGACATGTCAAAATTGAAAACAACTGTTATGGGAATGAACGATGATGTCTCTACTGCAAAAACATCGGCGGCCGACGCTTTAAAAACCGCGAATCAAGCAAAAGAAGACATATCTGCTTGTAATTTAAATATTGAATCTTTATCTAAAGTGTCAACAAGTCTTAATCAGTCAATTACTGCCTTAAATGAATTCAAGGACACAACTAACGATGTAATCACAGGATTGGAAGAGGCATCTTCTGCGTCTAACACAAAGATGAATGAGTTTCAAAAAACACTTGAAAATTTTTCAACAGATTATAACTCAACAAAACAAACCGTAACAAACTTAGAAAAGAATGTTTCTCAAATTGCCGGTAACACTATAATCGATGGAGGTGTATTATAGCTTCTATGTGCCATTCCAGACGGTTTTATACGGACGAACAGGAATTTCATTATCAAATATAATAAAACGCCATACAAAAGCGTATAGAAAGGAATGGTGAGTATGTGATGATTGGTGAAATTGAACAGTTATTCACATTGGATTTTAAAACAGTAATTATCGGGATACTGTTAATTATTGTAGCATGGCCCAAGATTGGAAAATCATGGGCAGGATTTTGGGATTTTATAGGATTTGAGCCTAAGTCTTTGCGTAAAGAGCGAGAACAGAAAGAAAGAACCAAGAAACTATTCGAAAAACAAGAAGAATATCACCAGCAATCTATTCGGATCAGGGATGGGTTGGAGAAAAATCAGCAAAAACTGGACAAGAATCAGCAAAACCTCGAAATGCATCAGGAGGAAATGAAACAAGATTTGTCTGAGATCAGAACCAGCCTGTCGTGTATTCAGAAAATGCTATTGAAGAACACGATAGAAACAAAGCGAAAAAACATTTTAGACTTCTGTGCTACATTATCAAACAAGCAAAAGCAAAATAAAGAGGCCTTCAATGAGATATTCAGAACCTATGAAGATTATGAAAAAATCTTAAAGGATAATGACATGGAAAATGGCCAAACCGAAGAAAGCATGAAATTTATTTCCGAGATCTATCAGCAGATGCTCAGAAACGGAGACCTGATCTGAATGTCAGATACCAATAAGTTGTGCTACATTCAGCTTCCAGATAGTGCTTTTGGCATCATACATAACAGTTAGTTCGTGCTTGCGACCATTATGCTCACAGATTGTTTTGAAGGTTTTACCTGGTGATATATAGAATTCATCTCGTTCTACTTCTCTGGAATATAACACTTTGAGTGTAACATCAACGTCGTGATGGCGGAGTTTAAAATAAAGCGGTTGAACTTCGCCGTGCTCATTGAAACTGGCGATAGCTTTGATCGTCTGATATTCCATCGTGATTCTCCTCTCTCATGATTGTGATTTGATTTTAGCAGAACAAATGTTTGGAGTCAATGGAAAGATATAACATAAAACGTAATAGGGACAGTTGAGTCTTGTGGATAACCACTACTCTTCTGTCCCTATTTTTTTCTTAGCAACTAAAAATTGGATTTTTATAATATAATATGAGGATTTGTATGAATAAAAAAATGGAAGAAAAGGATTTATTGCAATTTGCCGTCGCCCAAGGTATAATTAATTTGGATGATGTGCGAATCAGTATGGAAAATAAACAACGCGCAGATATTTTAAGTAAGCACAAGTATAGTATTTCTCAAGGAACTGATGGGAGGTGGCGTACAACTCTTCCGGACAAAACTAAGAAGAATGGGCGGCGTCTGGTGGCAAAAACAACACAAAAGGCTCTCGAAGATGCGGTTATTGCGTTTTATAAAGAGCAGGACGAACCGGAGGTTAAGCACGATTTGACGCTTACCGACGTATATCCAGATTGGATTATGTACCGCAGCAAGCTCACAAAGGCCTCCTCGACCATTAAGCGATACAAGTCAGTGTGGAATACTTGGTTCGCAGAAAAACCCGTTTCTGGGCTTCCTGTGAGCCAATTGAGCTATCTGTATCTAAATGAATGGGCGAACACCATTGTGAAAAATAATGATCTAACTCCTAAAGCCTACTGGTTGATTTCAAGTTTGATGATGCAAATCATGGATTATTCTGTTGAGCGTGGATATATTTCTTCTAACCCTTTTGGTAGAGTTAAAGTATCGGAGAAAATGTTTCGTTATGAGAAAAAGCCAGAAAGCGAAACCCAAGTGTTTCTTGAAGACGAGCAGGAACTCATCGCAAAGGCGGCAAAGGAAAAATTCCAGATGAGGCCATGGTGTATTACTCCCCTGTTTGTTCTTTTGAATTTCCAACTGGGACTACGTATAGGAGAACTCGTTGCCTTAAAATGGGAAGACATCGATGGTGACTATTTAAATATCCAGCGAATGGAAACTACGACATTCCGGGTTGAAGAAGATGGCAATGTTGTTCCTGATGGATATAAAATTGTGCCATATTTGAAATCAAAATCTGGATCCCGGCAAGTTTATCTTAATCACATCGCAAAGGAGCTAATCTCAGATATTCGTAAAATAAGTTTAAAAAACGGTTATCAGGATGATGGATTTATGTTTATCGCTAGCAGATCAAAGAAACGTGGAACAAGCAGAACACTCACAAAGTACCTCGAAAGTCTGTGTAAATACGCCAATGTAAACAACAAGAGTAATCATAAGATTCGTAAGACATTTATTTCCACTCTTATTGAGAAGAGAATTAATATTGACACAGTAAGAGAACAGGCTGGTCATAGCAGCGAAAAAACCACTCTTCGCAGCTACTGTTTTGATACAAATGTCAAGAAAGTAAAGGAAAATGCCTTAGAATCAGCAGCAAATACAAAGATGGCTTTGTAGGATCAAAAATGTAAACAAATAAAGTGTAAACATTTTTGATAGTTCTTCTTTGTAGCCGATTGTTTGATCGTTTTGAGGTAAAAAATGAATCTCATGTTTACATTTCAAAAAGTGTAAACAAAAAAAGTGTAAACAAAATCGTCCTAGAAGTTATATCAAAACATAATTATATAACAGCAAGATATAACGCTAAATAACGAGTAAACAAAAATACAAAAATGTAAACAAAGCAAACGTAGGTTCGAAAAAACAAAAGAGCCATAACGCCGTAGTTATAGGCATTTATGACCCTTGGGAAAGTAGCGGAAGGGAGATTTGAACTCTCGACACCACGTTTGAAATACCCAATAAACAAGGAGGTTTGAGCACGTCATCCACCAGTGTAAACAAAAGTGTAAACAAATTTTGGCTGTTTTTTCGAACATAGGTTCGGAAATCAAATTAGCGTCTTTTTTAAAAATATAACCATTATATTATATCATAAAAATCCAATTTAAGGGAGTAGTCATTTTATTTTGACTGCTCCCTATTTTTTACGTCCTATTTAGACCAATAGTAATAATAGTGATACTTAGTCTTCAAGTATACTGTACCATGTTTTTCTCCGCTCTGACCAACAACGTAGTCCGGGAGAATACTTCCATTTTCCAGAAGCCATCGTGCATTTGCCCAGTTACGATCTGTGATCTGACGGTGAGCGTTACCGTCCCACCAACATGCATACTGTCCTTTCTGCGTGGCTACACCCGCAAATGTATTAGGAAATTTGTTACTCTTGATTCGATTAAGGAAGACAGACCCTACAAGTCTTTGTTCCTCGTCAGGAAGACTCTGGGCTTCTCCGCATAGAATCATTGCAAGGATTTTTAAATCCTCATCAGAATATGTACTGACCGGAACATCAGAGAACCAGTCTGCTTTCATAAAGGCGTATCCATCTTCGGTGGTAATCATTGCCCATCCATTGATCTCTGTAACAATCTCAAAAGACCCACCTCTCATGCTCTGTCCAAGGATTTCAGAGCTTGCGTTTGGTTCCTTCCGGATGTTTACAGTAGTTGTGGTATACTTTGTTACCGTATCTGTCACGCTATTTAAAGCTTCTGTAAACTGTGCTGCCGTGACTGCAGTTGATGATTCAATTGTATTTGCCCGTGTCGCCACAGGCGTACAACAAGTGAAGCACAGGGCGAACCCTGTCGCTAAAAGAAATTTTTTCATTAAAAATACCTCCTGTTAGTTGTGGATACCGGTTATCCATGTATATGTAAACTCAAATTTGAGGAGTTACCAAGTTTATAGTTTTATTGACGCTAAGCAAATCGACATAAAGGCACACATTGTTGCCGCCGAAAGAGAAATGAGCGCTTTAATAAGATTTTTTATTGATAAATCTTTAAGGAATGCAAATTCACAAAAAATTTCAAACATACCCAATGTTGTTGCAATCGCTATTATGTTTATAAATACAATTCCCATTGTCATATGATATTTCTCCAAATTATTTTGAATTTCTTGTCACATTTTATGATCTCTATCGTTTATATTAGTGAAGGGCGGTAAAGCTAAAAGATATTTATGTGTAAAAGAGGTTGTGGTATCTTATGCTGTGCGTGAACCGCCCTTCGTTCTATCTCTTTATGCTGTGACAATTTCGTCGTAAAGTTTTGAAAAATTGTTAATATATGTTTCTTTGTATTTTTTTACAAATGTTTCCTCAATTAGCTTTATCATTTGCGATTTATTTTTCTCAAATAAAGCTTTAAATATAGGATACAGCTC
>ERZ1034865.1056-NODE-1056-length-13602-cov-29.098177_pt1 | contig 13602 bp, 9 predicted proteins | sample MGYA00520632_ERZ1034865 | MGnify/ENA primary metagenome ERZ1034865 (study PRJEB33766, sample SAMN09781738) | gut metagenome | biome: gut microbiome | host: Homo sapiens | place: Madagascar | study: EMG produced TPA metagenomics assembly of the PRJNA485056 data...
TTTAAGAGCCCCTTAAGAGAAAGTTTCTCATTTTTTATTTAAGAGCCCCTTAAGAGAAAGTTTCTCATTTTTTATTTAAGAGCCCCTTAAGAGAAAGTTTCTCATTTTTTATTTAAGAGCCCCTTAAGAAAGAGTTTCTCTCTTTTTATTATTTAGAAGGAATCTTTTCCTAAATTCTCTTTCCTTCAATCTTTCCAATCCTTATCATTTCACTTCTATCTTCTGAAGTCTGTCTGGCGGAACGGCTGAACCGCCTGGACCGGATAATTGAGGACGAAGAGGAAGAGAACGGCCTGATACAGGAGAAACCGATGAACCTGAAGGAGAACCAGCAGATGAACCGGAACCAGGAACCCCCGGAGCATTCGGACCCTCATTTCGAGCATTAGCAGAATCCCCTGCTGTAGTCTGACTTCCCATCGTCTGCTGTTTCATGCGAAGTTTCACGAGCTTGATATGATGCACGAACATCAGCTTCATGGTGGTATAGGATGCTGCACCACCGAAATCGCCCACGTTCAGGAGGAAATAGCCCTTCACACTCTTGATGCCCAAACTGTCGCGGTCTTCCACCTGAATAGAATAACTCTGCGAACTGGACATACTGGAATTGCTGTAAGCCACACTATCGTTCTTGAAGGTGACAGCAAGCATCGCCACACCATCACGCATACCCTCCTGGAAGAGGAACTGTGCCTGGAAATTGAGCATCAGCTTATCGCCCTTATGGAACGAAGTATCCACCGGCACCTCAAAACTATAATAGTTGTAAGGCTTGTAAGTGCTAAGCACCATCGCAGAAGGACCCTTCCAGATATTGGCAGTATCGCTGGAAGCAATATCGCCAAGACTGTTCAAATCACTGACGTCAGCACCCATCGCCTGCGCCTCAGCAGTAAGCCGGTCGCCCAACTTCACGTAGATGTCGTGCAGCAGTTTCGTATGGCGCATATAATAGACCATCGACGAATCAAACTCGGCAGCCGTAATGCCATGTTTCTTGAAAACGGCCTCGCGATAAGTAATCATCGCAGCATCACCATCCTGACGGGAATTATCGTTGGCCATCGCCTCAGCAATATGAAAGTCGTAGAGCACATTCTCCATTTCCTTCTCGGAAAGATACTCTCCCGGCACCGAAGGCTTACATGAAGCGATGAATGCCAAGAAGCTGATACCCAAAAAGATACCCCAAAATGCTTTATTCAATGATTTCATTCTTATTCCTTTTCTTGTTCATTTTCCTTCTTTCCTCCTCCCAACTGTTCCAGTTCCTTACGACAGAAAAATAGGAGCGAGATGACACCTACAGAAACGCAGGAATCAGCGAAATTGAATACTGGGTCGAAGAAAGTACCATGCTGTCCACCGAAGAAAGGCACCCAGTCTGGCCACGTATAAGTGAAGAATGGGAAGCGGAACATATCCACCACCTTGCCCATCAGCACACCAGCATAACCCGTTCCGAAAGGCACCATATAGGAAACATATTCGGTGGATGAAGCCGTGAAGATGAGACCGTAGAAGATGGAGTCCAGCATATTGCCGATGGCACCCGTCAGTACCAATGCCACAAGATAGATGTACAGTTTGCGGTGGGTTCCGCGCTGAATGATGCGGCGCAGATACCAGAACAGCACACAGATGGCAACAATTCTCAGCAGACTGAGCCAGAACTTGCCGATGAACGACATGCCCCATGCCATACCATTGTTCTCGACGAACTCAATATAAAACCAATCTGTAACACGAACCGACTCGCCAAGGCAAAAATGGGTTTTGATATAGAGCTTGATAATCTGGTCGATTATCAAGAGTATCACCACCATTGCCGTGACGAGCCAGCCTGTCTTTACCTTTTTATTTTCTTTCATTTATTTACGATTTCTTGCCTCCTTGGAAGCTACACTCAATGTGGCATGAGGAACAGCACGAAGACGCTCTTTAGGAATCAGCTCACCAGTTTCACGGTCGATACCATAAGTCTTGTTTTCGATACGGACCAGCGCTGCCTCCAAACCCTTGATGAATTTCTGCTGGCGCTGTGCCATCTGTATGATCTCTTCCTTACTCTGGGCCTCACTACCCTCTTCGAGAGCCTTGTAGGTAGGTGATGTATCTACGATATCATTACTGTCGGAATGATTCAGCTGAGCCATCATCTCCTTGTAGTTCAAACGAGCCACTTTCAATTTCTCTTCAATAATAGCGCGGAACTCCTCGAGCTCCTCATCGCTATAACGTAGTTTTTCGTTAGCCATAGACATTTATTGTTATGCAGTTTTTAATCTTGTTTATTTAGTTATTTTTGTTTCCGGATAAACAGCAGAAGTTAGAAGCAAACAGTTGGGGAAACTCCTTCTTGAGGGGAATTCCGGCTCCACTCGGGAGGGACTCCGTCTCTGCTTTTCGGGGATATTCCTGACTCCTTACTTCTAACTCCTTACATGATTTAATTCTTCTCTACGAGAATGTTCAACTTAAAGTCATCAAACTCGGTCTCAACACCTGCGTTGTCACCGATTTCGATGCTGTCTGCCAACACCTGACCCTTGATGTAGTCGCCGAATGCCTCGATGGCTGCATTGGTCTCCTCATTGGAAGCCACTGTCACCTTGATGCGGTCGGTAATCTCCAAGCCAGTCTCCTTGCGGAGGTTCTGGATACGGTTGATCAACTCACGTGCCATACCCTCCTTCTTCAACTCTGGAGTCAATTCTACCTCAAGTGCCACGGTCAGATTGCCCTCGTTAGAAACGAGCCATCCTGGGATATCCTCAGAGATAATCTCCACGTCGGCTACATCTACTACGGCTTCCTGTCCGTCGATATTCAATGTGATGTTGCCTGCCTTCTCGAAAGCTGCAATCTGATCCTGATCGAGTGCTGACATCTGGGCTGCAACACCCTTCATCAGCTTGCCGAACTTCTTACCCATCACTCTGAAGTTACACTTCACCTTCTTCACGAGAATGCCCTGACCCTCAATGAAGTTCACCTCCTTCACGTTCACCTCGTTCTTCAACAGACCAGCTACAGCCTCGATGTGTGCTTTCTGTACATCATCTACGGCAGGAATCATGATCTGCTGGAGTGGCTGGCGCACCTTGATGTTCACCTTGCGGCGCAATGCCAATACCATAGAAGTAATCTTCTGGGCAATGGCCATACGCTCCTCCAAGTCTGCATCGATAGCAGCTTCATCAGCTACTGGGAACTTATCCAGGTGTACGCTCTTCAACTCGCCGCCCAAGTCGTGATACAACTCGTCAGCATAGAATGGAGCGAATGGAGCCAACAACTTAGCCACTGTCATCAGAGAAGTATAGAGAGTCTGGTAAGCGCTCAACTTATCCTCGCTCATCTCCTTACCCCAGAAACGTTTACGGTTCAGACGAACGTACCAGTTAGAGAGGTCATCGTTGACGAAAGCGTCGATGAGACGGCCTGCACGGGTTGGATCGTAGCCAGCCAACTCTCTGTCAACGCCCTTGATGAGGGTATTGAGTGAAGAGAGAATCCAGCGGTCAATCTCTGGGCGCTTCTCGAATGGCACCTGAGCAGCCTCAGCATCGAAACCATCTACGTTAGCATAGAGGGCGAAGAAGCTGTAGGTATTATATAAGGTACCGAAGAACTTACGACGGGTCTCATCCACACCATTAGGGTCGAACTTGAGGTTGTCCCAAGGCTCGCTGTTGGTCATCATATAGAAACGAACAGGGTCGGCACCATACTTATCGATCATCTCGAATGGGTTGGTCACATTGCCCACGTGCTTACTCATCTTGTTGCCCTTAGCATCGAGCACGAGACCAGAAGAGATGACGTTCTTGAAGGCTACGCTGTCAAATACCATGGTAGCAATAGCATGCAGGGTGAAGAACCATCCACGGGTCTGATCCACGCCCTCATTGATGAAGTCGGCTGGATAGAACTTAGGAGGAATAGCATATCCCTCGTAGGTGCTGTGGATGAGTGCATCGCGATCTGCCTCTGTGCCACGAGCCATCTCACCCTCGAATGGGTAGTGGAGCTGTGCGTAAGGCATTGAACCTGAATCAAACCAAACGTCGATCAAGTCGCTCTCACGATACATTGGCTTGCCCTCCTCGTTGACCAATACGATCTTGTCAACGTATGGACGGTGGAGGTCTATCTTATCATAGTTCTCCTGACTGTAGTCGCCAGGCACGAAACCATTCTCTTTCAATGGGTTGCTCTGCATGATGCCAGCAGCCACTGACTTCTCGATTTCAGCATAGAGTTCCTCGAGACTGCCGATGCACTTCTCGCCACGGTTCTCATCACGCCAGATAGGCAATGGAGTACCCCAGAAGCGGGAACGTGAAAGGTTCCAGTCGTTCAGGTTCTCAAGCCAGTTGCCGAAACGGCCAGTACCGGTGCTCTCAGGCTGCCAGTTGATGGTCTTGTTGAGTTCTACCATGCGCTCCTTGCGGGCAGTATCCTTGATAAACCAGCTATCCAATGGATAATAGAGGATAGGCTTGTCGGTACGCCAGCAGTGAGGATAGTTGTGCACGTGCTTCTCACTCTTGAAAGCCTTGCCCTCCTGCTTCAACTCGTAGCAGATTACGATGTTCAGGTCTTCAGCCTTATCAGAAGCCTTCTTATCCCAAACACCATCCACATTAAACTGTGGATCGTAGGCATTCTTCACGTAGTCGCCTGCGTGATGAGCGTATGCCTCCTTGTTGACGCAAGCGCTTACGAAGTTGGCATCGAGGTCTTCGATGAGATAGAACTTACCCTGGAGGTCAACCATTGGGCGGGTCTCGCCCTTCTTATTAATAAGGTAGAGCGCAGGGATGTTGGCATCCTTGGCTACCTTGGCGTCATCAGCACCGAATGTAGGGGCGATATGAACGATACCGGTACCATCATCGGTAGTAACATAGTCGCCGAGGATGACACGGAAAGCCTCGCTGTCCATCTCAACAAACTTATCGCGACCATCCTCAGAAGCGAATACCTTCTCAGGATGAGCAGCAGCATATTCTGTTACGAAAGCTGGAGCAAAAGCATCTACCTTCTCGCATGGCTTCACCCATGGAAGGAGCTGCTCGTAGTGCAAGCCTTCGAGGTCGGTACCCTTCATGTGGTCGATGATGCGCCATGGGCACTGCTTCTTCTCCTTGTCGAATGGAAGGAGATCGCCCTCCTTGCACTCCTGATCTGCCTTCAGATAAGAACCTACCAAAGCCTCAGCCATCACGAGTGTCATAGGCTCGCCATTGTAGAGGTTGTAGGTCTCAATAGCTACATAGTCAATCTTAGGACCCACACAGAGAGCCACATTTGATGGCAATGTCCAAGGTGTAGTAGTCCATGCGATGAAATATGGTTTACCCCACTTGGTCCATTCAGCCTTAGGATCCTTGATGAGGAACTGTGCTGTGGTGGTGAGGTCCTTGACATCACGGTAGCAGCCAGGCTGGTTCAACTCGTGAGAACTCAAACCGGTACCTGCGCCTGGAGAATAAGGCTGGATGGTGTAACCCTTGTAGAGCAAGCCCTTGTTGTAGAGCTGCTTGAGGAGCCACCAGAGGGTCTCGATATACTTGTTATCGTAAGTAATATAAGGATGATCGAGGTCCACGAAGTAACCCATTTTCTCGGTCAGATCGCGCCATTCAGCAGTGAACTTCATCACGTTCTCGCGACACTTATGGTTGTAGTCCTCTGTAGAGATATACTTCTCAGAAGCCTTGTTGTCAATATCCTTCTTGGTAATGCCGAGTTCCTTCTCGACACCGAGTTCAACAGGAAGTCCGTGAGTATCCCATCCCGCCTTGCGGTGTACCTGGAAACCCTTCATAGTCTTGTATCTGTTGAATGTATCCTTGATACTACGTGCCAACACGTGGTGAATACCCGGGTGGCCATTAGCTGATGGAGGTCCCTCGAAGAAGATAAACTGAGGGCAGCCTTCACGCTCGTCAATAGACTTGTGGAAGATATCATTCTTCTCCCACTCTGCTAAAACGTCATTGTTGGTCTTTGTCAAATTCAGACCATTGTGCTCGGCAAATTTCTTAGCCATATTATCTGTATATTTATTATTATTTTTACTTTTGGGCGCAAAGTTACGAAAAAAATATCTTTCTACCGAATAATCGCTTTTAAATTTATATAATTTTTCCATTAAAAATCCCGATTTAAACATCAGAATTGCTCTTGATGCTTAAATCGGGAAACAATATCATGTAGGGCTGGCAACGGAAACCATCAGCCCAAATGCTAAAATCTAAAACGATTTTGGGGTTGAAAATCAGTCCAGACTATCCAACCACTTCTGACCCCACTTACTTTTCAGCCAAAGTAACATAATAGATGCAATCACTGCCAGAAAGCCATAAACAATAGTCATTCCTTCAGCGAATCCCATCAAAACTATAGTTAATGCAAAATCCATAACTCTTAACTCTGATTTAAAAATCAATATTCTGTTTGACTTTGCAAATATAAGAAAAGATTTGGCAAAGTGGGATGATTCTGTTCTATATTTAACAGTTTTTACCCTAAACTACAGGCTTTCCGCTTCCTGCAACCAGATGGTAGAATTTGCATCAGAAGGCATGCGCCAGTCGCCACGAGGACTCAGGCTCACACTTCCCACTTTCGGTCCATCAGGCAGACAGCTGCGCTTGAACTGCTGGTTGAAGAAACGGCGCACGAAGGTCTTGAGCCACTTCTTGATGGTCTCCTCATCATAGAAATCAGGATCATTATCGCTGATCTTCACGCGCTCTCCTGTCGTCTCCAAGAAGGCCTTCTTGGCAAGCAGGAAGATCTTGCTCGGACGGAAACCGAAGCGCAGGAAATAGTAGAGAAAGAAATCATGCAACTCGTAAGGTCCCACCAGATCTTCCGTTTTCTGCTTGATATTGCCGTTTTCGTCGGCTGGCATCAGCTCCGGACTGATCGGCGTATCGATGATATCCTGTAGGGTAATGCGACTCTGCTCATCCACCCCACTCTCTGCCACGTAGTTCACCAAGTGACGAATCAGGGTCTTAGGGATGCTGGCATTCACACCATACATACTCATGTGGTCGCCATTATAGGTAGCCCAACCGAGCGCCAATTCAGAGAGGTCGCCCGTACCGATTACCATACCGCCACACTGGTTGGCAAGATCCATCAGTATTTGTGTACGCTCGCGCGCCTGCGAATTTTCATAGGTTACATCATGCACCTCCATATCATGGCCGATGTCCTCAAAATGTTGAGTTACAGCCTTGGCGATGCTGATTTCACGGATGGTGATGCCGAGACTCTCCATCAGCGTAATGGCATTGTTGTAGGTGCGGTCGGTGGTTCCGAATCCCGGCATAGTGACACCGATGATGCCCTTGCGGTTCATGCCCAATTTATCGAATGTTTTCACGCAAACCAACAGGGCTAACGTAGAGTCGAGTCCTCCGCTGATGCCCACCACCACGGTCTTGGCGTGGGTATGCACGATTCGTTTCGCCAAACCCATCACCTGGATATTGAAGATCTCCTCGCAGGAAGCCTTCATATCGGCAGTAGCAGGGATGAAAGGATGTGGATTCACTTCTCGCTCCAATACGAAATCACGGACATTCTCGGCAGGATGTGTATCAATCACGGTGATACCAAACTGCTTGTTGAGCACGGAATATTTGATATTGCGCTGGGCATTCACGTAGGTAGAATTAGTGCGGCGCTCCGAACGAAGCTTCTCCACATCAATCTGAGCCACAACCATTTGGGCCTCTAAGCTGAAACGTTCACTTTCACCCAACAGGGCACCGTTTTCATAGATCAGAGCGTTGCCTCCATAGACCACATCCTGGGTACTCTCGCCGAATCCGCAGGAACTGTAAACATAGCCCGTTATCGTGCGGGCACTCTGCTGAGAGAGCAGACTCTTCAGATAACTGTTCTTGCCTATCAGCTCATCTGTAGCCGAGAGGTTGAAGATGATGTCAGCACCCGCCAAAGCCAACTTGTTGCTTGGAGGCGCAGGAGCCCAAACGTCCTCACAGATTTCCACACCAAACTGGAATCCGTCGAAGGTACGGAAGAGCTGCACGTCAGGAGTCAGTTTCACCTTATGTCCGGCAAAACGGATTTCCTGTTCACGGAGATCCTGAGCCGATGCAAACCATCGCTTCTCATAAAACTCACTGTAGTTAGGCAGGTAGGTCTTTGGCACGATGCCCAATATCTGTCCCTGCTGAATGACGATTGCACAGTTGAGCAACAGATCGCCAGCCACGACAGGAGCGCCCACAATGGCGATGATATCGAGTTTGCGGGTGAAATCGAGCAGCATCATCACGCTCTGTTCCGTTGCCTCCAACAGGATTTGCTGGCGGAAAAGGTCCTGGCAGGTATATCCCGTGAGCGAAAGTTCAGGGAAAGTAATCACCTCCACACCCTTGCCCTCAGCCAAGATAATCTGTTCTTCTATCTTCTGAGTATTGAAAATGACATCTCCCACACGTACTGCTGGGATTGCACTTGCCACCTTCATAAAGCCATACTTCATGTTCATAAAATTAGAAATGAGAAATTAGAAATTAGAAAGATTAAAGAATGAGAAATGTTAAGTTAGGCTTGCGCCCTAAAAGCAAATGAATTCTTCACTCTTCGTTCTTCACTCTTCACTTAATCGTAACCTGTACGAATTATAAGTTGTCTATCCATTTCTGACCCGATTTGGTATTAAACCAAATAGCCATACTTATTCCTATTAAAGCACCTAAGCCAAAAATATATGTCATTAGTTCCATTGCAAATACTATTTATCATTATACTTCATTACTCGATTTGCACAATAGGCAAAAACAACAACACCTGCAATACCAAAGGTTACAGAAAGATAATTATATATATTCATCTCCTGATTTGTTATTAAAGGTGAGAATCCGCCTATACCAACTCCTGTTATAAAGAGATTAGAAACACCATACAAATAATTTGCTAAAAGCGTTCTCCTATCATGCTCTTTTGTCAGTTTACTTACCATATTTTTCTCTTCACTTAATCGTAACCTGAGTTGCTCCATAACCATACTCCTGGAAGGAAGCATCCTGATAAGAGCAGGACTTATAGCGGTAGTTCAGTTCATGGACGATGGCCTGGCGGAGTACTCCCTCACCCTTTCCATGGATGAAGATAATCTTCTGACCTTTGCGGTTCTTGTATTCAGCCATCGTCTTCTTGAACACATCTACCTGGTAGTGCAGGATATCAGCAGTATTCATGCCGGCTGTCGTCTCCAGCACCTCGTCAGCATGCAGGTCGATCACCACGGTTCCGTCGTCCTTCTTCTGCATCTTCTTGCTCTCGTTGGCGATAATCTTCTCGTCCTTATACATCTGCTCCTTCAATCTCTTAGAGTCAACGACCAATGGTCTTGCCACCTCATCATTCTCCACGATAGTGAAGAGCAAGGCAGGTGTCTCGAAGAAATCATTCTCCTCGAAGAGATGCAACTTATAGAACTTCACTGGATCCAGACGGAACTGCACGTCGGTAGCAGGCTTGAGGAGGAAAGGCTTATCCTTCTTGTAGGCTACCATCTGGATGGCGATATGCCCCATCTCATTGAGCACGTCACGACCGAATTCCTCGATGAAGAGCTTCGTGTTTGGTTCTACCTCTCCACAGCCCTTCAGCGTCCAGGCATTACCCTCAGCTACGAGATAGGTATATTGGATATAATAGTTGCTGTCGTTGACGAAGTAAGTCTCGAAACGGGTATTCGTGATTTCCTTGATATCCACCGGCACGAAAGCGAGATAAGCGCTGAGCTTGTTGCCGCCGTCACGCTCACGGGCTGGAGCCTGGAAGGTAATCTCACGGTCGGCAGCATCATACTCGTCCACATTCATATCCACCTCCACATCATGCTGGTTGAGGATTGACTTGATGCTTCGGCTGTCGTTCTTCAGTTCCGTGTTGGAACGTTCCTCTGCAGCCTGTTTGGCATCCATTTTGGCAGAAATCATTTTACCCATGGCATAGTCGTCCTGTTCCACCACTACCACGTCGTGAATGGAAGTAGGAATCTCGAAGCCATCCTCGTCCATCACCATCACGATATCTTTACCCTGGAAGCCGGAGATCTTTCCGCCTCCCACTTCACTCAGGAATCTTACTTTATCACCTATTTTCATCTTTGTTTTCTATTTGTTTGGTGCAAAGATACAAAAGATATTGTAAATGGCGAAAAGATTTATCTTTTTTATCACAATTCGTGCAGATTTCGATGAATTTGACAAAAAACAATTCAGAGGAAGAAAACAAACGAAACAAAAAACCGGTCAAGCTCTACCAAAGAGCCCGACCGGAAAACTTATTACTTTGATTAATTAAATATTGATATATTAGTATCTCTCAGAGAGAGAACGTATATCCCTAAGTATTTAAAGAGGGTTTATGATTACTTGATGACATACTTCTTGCCACCGCAAACATATACACCAGGAGCGAGGATGTACTCAGCATCTGCCATGCTACCTACCTCAGCTACCTTCTGACCGTTGATAGAGTAAATCTTCAACTTAGCAGGAGCCTTCTTGCTACCTACCTGGTTGATGCCTGTTGAGACAGACTCATTGGTCTTACCGGCAAGGTTATAAACTGCACCGTTTTCGAATTTCAAATCCTTTGTCTGCTTACCACCGCCGTTGTTGAAGATGATCATAGTAGGAGCAGTTGTCAAATCGCCATCATACTTCCACATCCAGACATCCAGACCATTCTTCTTCACACCGGTCTTGGTACATGCTACACCTGGCCAGTTACCACCAGTAAAGTTGTCTGATTCAGTCCAAGCCCAGCAATCTACCTGACTCCAGTCTGAAGGAGCGAGGAAGTAAGCGAAGATACCTGTTGGAGTAGGAATAACCACCTCAGCCTTCTTGTTGAAGGTAGCAGTACCAGTCTTAGCCTTACCCTCAGCATTAGTTGCGCTCCAAGTTACAGTCTTGCTCTCGCCTTCCATCATGTCAGCACCGAGTGTGAATGTAGCAGCCTTACCAGGAGTAAGAGCTACCTGCTCGCCATTACCAATCTTATACCAACCGCTCTTGGCATTGCTGCTCAGTGTGGCTGCTACGGTAACAGTCTTCTCGAAGTCACCACCGTTAGGGCTGAATGTAACCTTAGCAGCAGTATTGACAGGAGCGTCAATCTTCTGAGCATTTGCACCGCCGTCATACTTCAGGTAGATATCACCTGTGATACCAGTGATGTCACCAGACTGTGCACCGCTATTATTATTCAAGATGACATTGAAGTTATCTACGCCATCAAAAGCGCAAGTCCAGTACTTTTCGCCATTGATTTCTTCAGACTCTGTCATCTTTGTACCAGGCCAATCGCCTTTCAATTTCTTAATAGAAGAACCTTTTGACCAAGCATAGATATAAGGAGCATTTTCTGCCTGTACGTAAACCATGATAGTAGCGTTAGGATCAACCTTCTTGAAGGTCAAGCTACCGGTCTTTACTTTACCGTCCTGGGCCTCTGCGCTCCACTCAATAGTCTTGGTGTCGCCAAAGTTCATACCTTCGCCAATGGTAAGGTTCTCACTCACACCAGGAGTCAAGTTCACCTTATCCTGACCTTGCATCTGATACCAACCAGACTTAGCGTCTTCAGAGAGAGTAACTGTCAGGTTAATAGTCTCAGTACGGAATGATCCACCAGCCTGTGAGAATAAAACGCTTGCTGGCTGAATAGGACCCTGCTGGTTCCAAATTGTACCAGCCTCCTCATTACCATCATAGTCTTGACCGTCCAGAGACTTAGCTGTAGTATCGTAGATGAAAGCACCATCCTCACCGATCTTGCCATCCTTCCAGTCCTTTACGAGAACACGGAGCTGACCCTGAGTAGAAGGAGCTTCTACGGTGATAGTAGAACCTTCATAAGTCTTACCAGTTACCACGTCGGTATATGTACCAGCAGGGCAATCTGTGAAGGTAGCACCACCATTGAGGGCTACGAGCGCATAGCAATCCTTAGTAGCACGCTTGAAAGCGATACCATTCTTACCTGTTGCCTTACAACCATCTGTTGTCCACTGACCCTTACGGAGAGCAGGAACAGCCTGACGGATCTTGTTCAAACGGATGAGGTGCTGAGCTACATCGTGATTCAAAGAAGCAGCTACGTTACCTGAAGCCTTATACACACCGAAGTCTGTTGCTGTTACATCACCTGTGATATAACCACCGAAGTAAGCACGACCAGTGTTAGAAAGAGGGCCGTTAGGACCTGGGTCGATTCTTACACCACGACGGAAACCAACCTCAGAACCATAGTAGATACATGGAATACCACGGAAGGTAAACATGAGAGAGAGGTTCTCAGCCCACTGAGCATCTGTACCACCGAAACGGTTAGTATCGTTTGGACCTGGACTGTAGTCATGGCTGTCAACATATACTACATTATATGTAGCATCATTATAGAGTTCATCTTCTTTAGCGACACGGAATGCATCATTAGCTGTATTGTAGCTATAGTGCATTGGGAAGTCGATGACATTAAAACCACTTGCCTCAGAATAGTCTGGCTCATGCCATGCACCATTGATCATCTTGGCATTTTCGCTCTTCTTGTCACCAAATGATTCCTTACCGCAGAGTGCCTGAGGACCGATAGGACCAGAACCCTCTGGCAATACCTGACTGTCCCAGAAGCTTTGGCTTCCATCCCACTGATTCATCAAAGACTCATCAGACTTCCATGTATAGAAGTAGCAAGAAAGATTAGCCTGACCTCTATAGGTTGCCTCGTGACCACGGGTACAAACCTCACCATACATAAAGAAAGGAGCCTTGTTCAATCGCTTATTCTCGTACTGCTTACCGAGGGCAGCAAACTGAGGAATGAACTGATGGTTGAAAGTGAGTCGTGAGATGTGACCAGATGTATCGATACGGAAACCATCCACACCCATCTTGATGAACTGACCATAGCAATCTACGAGATACTTAGCTACCTCGTCGTTCTCTGTATTCAGGTCCACACAGTCACCAGCAATCTGCCCCCACCAACGGGATGGATCATCCCAGCTGAACTGACCGTAATGATGCCAGTAGTTGTGAATATCACGGTTCTGACCATCCATATTCTTCATCATGGTAAGACGACGCTGGTATTGATCTTTTGGAAGGATGGTCAGGTAGTCACTACCCAAAGTTTCTGTAGGGGTCATACAAGCATCGATGTAAGCTTGGTTGCGAAGTTGTGTGTCACGATCGAACAGCTTGCAGAGCTTCTCCTCACCGAAGTTACCGGTATGGTTGAGCACGATGTCGAGAATAATCTTGATACCCTTGGCATGAGCCTTATCGATGAGTTCCTGGAACATCACGTCACCACTCTTACCATCACTGCTCTGATAGCGGCAGTCAACCTTAGAGAAATCCATGGCATGATAGCCGTGGTAGTCATAACCAGACGCATTCTGAACGACAGGAGTAATCCAGATGGCAGTGAAACCAAGCGCCTTGATGTAGTCGAGCTTGTCAATCACACCCTGGAAGTCGCCTCGCCAGCAAGGGTCTTTTGTTTCAATCTGCGCTGCCT
>ERZ1034865.1060-NODE-1060-length-13523-cov-6.196317_pt1 | contig 13523 bp, 22 predicted proteins | sample MGYA00520632_ERZ1034865 | MGnify/ENA primary metagenome ERZ1034865 (study PRJEB33766, sample SAMN09781738) | gut metagenome | biome: gut microbiome | host: Homo sapiens | place: Madagascar | study: EMG produced TPA metagenomics assembly of the PRJNA485056 data...
GTATATAAGGGTTCCTAGTTAGTATTTTTAACTGTGCTAAATGCTATAAAGAGCTGTTATGGTAGTGGTTCTTGGCTTTCAGATAAAAATTGGTTAGATAATGATTATTGGAAAAATAAATAAATAAAATGGCAATCTTTAAAGATTTAGAAAATAAAATTGAATCACTTGAGACACCTTGGAATGAAAAGACCGGTCAATAGGTAGAAGATTTAATCTCTCGCCATCTTGTTAATTCTATGGATTTTGCTGATAGCACACTTACATTAAGAGATTATAACGGAGATGCAATTACTTCTACTAGAGTTACTGTAGAAACTCCATCTTATGATTAGGATGTATTGGTTGTTGCAGTTAGAATTAATGGCACTATTTATAAAACTGGAGAAGTAGTTATGTAGTGTAATTCTAAGAGCAAAGTAGAATTAGCAGTAGCTACAAGTCATACTTCCACTACCTAGTCTTTTGGTGTTTAGGATGCAGCTGGTGCCGTAAAAGTTAAGATACAATATGGAGTTAATAGTATGGAAACCACTGTTGCTCCTTATGCATTAAAAGATTTTTCATTAGATTCCTCTGGTACTAAAATTGAGCATCTCAATAAAGCTGACAGTGAATTAAGATGGGTGAATATTACAGAATTATTTAATGATTCATAGGAAAGTAAAATTACTGCTACCCTTGTAGATTATCCACAAAAATCTAGTATTCTTGATGTATCTATTAAAAGCTAGAAAATAGCTTTGTCGTATACTGGCAATGTTATTTCTACTACTGCTTAGTTTACCCTTGAAGGAGGTTTAGCTTCAGAATATCACTTAGAGGGTTATTTAAATGCAAAACCTACAAATACCACTGATGGCAATTTATCTTTTGGAGGATTATAGCCTGGATTAAATTTATTAACTGTTAAAGCAGTACATAAAACTCAAAACATCGCAACAAATTATATAAATGTTTGTGTGATTAATCCTTCTGGATTTAGTGGGGTTGCTGTGGCAGTAAATGGAATTACTGGTTCTATTAATAATCACGATACGGTAAAGTTGTACACACTTACTGTTTATAGTCCTACTAAAGAGTCAGTAACTATCAATACATATTTAAATTCAGACTCAGCAGACAATAGATAGAACTTACTTGATACTGTAGTAGTTAATGCTTAGAACTATGATGCTAATAATAAGTATGATGTTACTTATAAAAAATATATAGAAGTAAATAGTGATGATGCTAAATAGTATTTACAAGTAGAAGTAAGTGGCAAGCTTTACTAGTTCCAATCAACTAGTTCTGATAAGGTATTTATGTCTAATTATCAGACATTATCTATCTCTAAAGCAAACGCTAACTATCTATATACCGCTAGTCCTAGACCTACAATTAACTTTGATTAGATAAATGGTAGAACTACTACTTTGTTTAATGCTAGCCCAGATTATTGGACAGCTTCGGATGGTAAAATAATATATAGAGTAGAGTCTAATACTGACAAGGTATTTGAAACTCCTGTTGATTTATAGTTAAGTAATAACTTTACTCTTGAATTTGGTTTTAAATCCTATAATATAAGTAATGAGGAGTCCCCAGTAATTACATTTGGTCAAATGTTAATTAAACCAACTGTAGTATGTTGGAATACATCAGCAGCATAGCTTTATAATGCTAGATTTGCACAATTCAAAGAAGATGTAGATACACATATTACTATTACTGTTTAGAAAGGATTTACTCTTAATTAGAATGATCCATATTATCCTAATTATTTCTTAGCGCAGGATTCCTATAATACATTAAAAGCTAATTTGGAAAGTGCTAAGTTTAACTTAGTAAGAATCTATGTTAATGGAGTAATTAATAGAGAAATATCTATTGATGATGCTACTTTACTCTCATTGTAGAAGGAAGCTTAGTTACAAATAAATCCTAAGGGTTCTGACCTAGACTTATATCTGTTAAGAGTTTATAATTCTACAGCACTTACTTTTGATTAGATTTAGCATAATTATATTTCATTCTTAGCTACTAGAGAATAGAAAGATAAGTTCTACGATAGAAATAATATCTTAGGAACCAATGGTGCCATCTCATTTGCTAAAAGTTTTGGTAAATATAATACATTAGTATATGTATTCCCTAAAGGAGGTAAGTTACCAAATAGAACCTGGCAAGGTGAAAATAATAAACCTGGAGATCAAGATAAAGTAGCTAAGAAAATTAGATGCACATTATTTATTAACTATGCTGATTAGGCAATTAATAAAATATATGGTGGTAGAATAAATAATGGTCTTGTTAAGGGTTAGGGTTCTTCTGCTATGCGTTATTTAATTTGGAATACAGCATTCTAGTTAAATAAGTTTAAGGACGGGGAAACTAAAGTAAAGAGTGTATTTACTCCTTATGAAGATTTAGATACTGCTACCAATAAATTCATAGCTAAACCTACTCATGAAAAGAAAGGTTACTACAACATGCCCCCTTATAGCGGTTAGTATGACTCTTCTGAAAAAGATTTAAAGGTAACTAAACTCGTAGGTAAAGTTAATTTTGCTTCTTCTATGTAGTCTCACAAAGAGGGAGCTTGTAAACTTTATAATGATGCATATAAATCAGACACTGATTAGAAGGGGTTACTTATGGGAGGTCGTAAGGCAGTTCACGAAGAAGCTTTCTTATATTTCTATTTAATTACTGATTTAGAGTCTGTGGCTGATTATGAATTAGCAGACTTACTTAAGAATCCTAATGTTTAGTTTATGGGATTCTAGACATTTGGTTCAGCTAAGGGTGATAAGGCTACTTTCGGTTATGATGATGATAAAACTAAAGAATATATTTTAATAGAAGGTGGTGAGAACTCTGACCCTCATGTTAACTTTAGAAGACCTTGGGCTGCTTTACAACGTGTAGGATTAAATGCAGCAGGTTCTAAAACATTAACTAATTTCCCAACCGTTACAGTGGCAGAATAGAAATCACCTAACAGAGATTATACAAAGAATCTTTGGATTTAGGATGAATCTATTGTTTACTAGAATCGTGGTTCTTGGGATGTAGACTTTGGATTGAATGAAGATGCTACTGATTTCACAGAACCTGCTCGTAAATCATTAAATAAGTTTGGTGAGTTTGTAGACTTTGTTTATAAATACAACTTTAATTTAGTTAAGACTGGTGAAACAGATATTACTAAATGGAATACATTAAATAGATACATAGCTACTAAGGCTATTCCAGCATTTACTGGTTCTAGAGAAGGTGATATTTACCGCTATGATGAGTTTGCCGGAAGTACAAGTGCTACTGGTGAAGCCGTTGGAGGCTGGGTAAGAGGAGGTACTATATACGATCCTACTACTGGTTGGTCAAGACTTAATATCTATGAAGACTTTGATATGGATTCTAGTATTAATCAGCTTGATATAGCTATTGATGAACTCAAATCTTTATTTAAGAAGGGCATAACTAAGTATATAGACGTAAATGATGTAGCTATGCATCAAGCAGTAATTAGATTCTTATCAGGTACTGATAACAGAGCTAAAAACACTTACTTCTAGATATTTGGTAAAATCTATGAAAATAAAGCATAGACTGATGAAGCTGATAATTGGTAGCCATCAGATAAAGGTGATTACTTAATCAGATTATACGGTGATGACTTGGATACTGTTATTGCAACTGATAATAATGGTTTACAGTCTAAACCTTATAATTTACTTGAACCATCTTATGTCCCAGAGACTGCTTCTCAGTGGGGTGATAGTGGATTAAATGCTTTCTTCTATATGTTTGATTTGTAGTTTGAAGATATTATTAAAAATAAACTTTATACAGTAATTAATCAAGCATTTGGAACAGCTTCAGGAGAGAATACCAATTTCTATAAATATTTCTATAGTATTTAGGCAGATAAGTATCCTGCTATTGCTTATAATCACACTGCTCAAATTTATTATGAGAATGCTCAGATAATTAAGAATGCAGGTGCTATTGAGTACTATGACAATAACTAGATTGAACCTATTGAGCAGAGTCACGGTTCATGCCTAGAAGGTGAGCAATAGTTTATGGAAAAGAGAAAGAACTTCTTAGCTTCATATACTAAATAGAGTACTACTCCTGATTATCCAACAGGTTCTTCTGCCGGAGGTAATGAAAGACCTCTGTAGTTAAGATTGGAGTTCACTCCTTTTTAGGATTTCTATCCTACATATTACTATGATGGTACTAAGTATTTAATGCCTAATGATAACGCTGATTATAGACCCGATATAATTAAGTATTTAGTTAAAGCAGATTAGAATTATGTAGTTAATCTGAAAGAAACAGGTCCAGCTATTAACGAGGGTTTAATTTCTACAGTATTATATAAGAAACTTAATATAACTGGTTTAGTTAACTATAGTATTAAACCTAAAGATTCCTATACCAGATTAACTAACTTTACTATTGATAATAATAACTTAAAGATACATAAAGATTTCTTTGGAACTGATTATCCTAAATATAGATTAGATGAGTTTGTAATGAGAGGTCCTGTATTGGAAAGTCTGACTCTTAATAATATGACTACACTTGAAACTCTTAATCTTACAGACTTTAATAAGTTAAAAGAGGTCAATTTAAGTGGAACTACATTTAAGAGAGTTGTATTACCAAGCAAAGCTGAAACTGTAATTCTTCCTGAGACTATTGAGACATTGGAATTATATAATCCAGTTAAAGAACTTAGACTAGAGGGAACTAGTAATTTAAAGACAGTAGATTTATCTAATGTTGGACAGTTCGATGTAGATTCTTTCTTAGAATAGTTAGTTGATTGTAACAGTCTCGAATCTGTTTCTTTACGTAACTTAACTATTAATGTAACTGAGCAAACTCTTTCTAAGTTACTCTCTGTTAAAAACAATATTACTGGAACAATTAATATTGTAGATAGTACAGGTGATTTAGTAGAAATTAGTTATGACACTAAGAAAAGTTTAGTAGAATAGTTTGGAGATATTGATAGTGCAACTAATAATCCAAAAGTTAATTATAAAGCATCTAGTTCAGCTTTCTCTGCCACTTGTGATTCTGAAATAACTGTATTTGGATTAGGTGACAAGGGAACCGGTAAATTTAATCTTTAGATTAATAGTAACTAGGTAGAAATAGTAAGTGACCCAACTCCTAGATTACATATTGACTATTAGTTAGCTAGTTCTACTTATGAGTAGTACTTAAAGGTAAACTCGAAGACTGGTAATATCACTTTAATTAAAGAAAGTGTTACCGTATAGCCAGTAATTAATATTTTAGTATATAGAATTGGAAATTCTACTCCTACTAAGCTTACATGTAAAGTTAAAATCTAGTGGACAGCTCCTCAAATTGGAGACTTTGTTTATTACGATGGTTCATACTCTAATAACTATAACGCTAATAAGACTTGTGTGGGTATGGTATACGCTGTAGAGAATACTAATGATACTAGTGGAACAGCCTATGTAATAGGTAAGGAGAATATGACTGAGAATGCCTCATTCTATCTTGGATTTAGTCCAGAAGGTATTAATGGTGGTAATGATTTAACTCTTAAAGAATTATATTATATAGGTGATTGGCTTAAAAATCAGGGGTTAATAACAAGTGCTAATAGTTCTGATTCGAATGATTATATAGCTATGCCAGGTGTATCTACTGACAAACCAGTAGATTAGATTACATATAAATCCTATACGGACTTTACTACGAATGGATTTACTGGCAAAGAAGATACTGCTATTTATGTAAATACAGTAAATACTTCTGTTCTTAGTAAATTATATTCTAGTTTTTAGAATTAGGTTAAGAGTTATATTACTTATGATAGTACTACTTAGACTTATAGTATAAAAAGTATGGATAAGTTAGTAGCTTTGTGTAAGGGATTAAAAATCACCAACGTAACTTCTGATGAGTTATCTAGTTGTGTAATTTATCCTTATTATTATGCTGCTACTTTATATCAACCTACATTAAAGTCTACTGAAAGTACTATTTATAATTAGTTTGCCTAGGGTAATTGGTATGTTCCATCTGCTAAATAGTTAGCAAGAATTATGTACTATAGAGGTTATAGTGCTAAAGGTACTAACTTTATTGATAGTACTTCTGTTGCGGAAACTATTACTAAACAAAGTTCTGGTACTGAAGCTAAAAATAAAGCAATATTCTCTAATGCTAAATCGGTTATGGGAACTAACTTCCCTTCCGTGTGGGCTAATATAGCTAGTAATTAGAACACATCTACTACTATAAATGCTTCTTCTAATTATAATAGTTACTCATACTAGAATATGTGTACAGATTATAATTGCACGGCACATAGATATGAGTGGATTCCAGGCAGAACCTTTAGCAATAATGCATATGACGCTAATATGTATTAGTATATAGCTGCTTGGAGGGTAACTAAACATTAGGGAGTTCCATTTACACAATTTACTTATAATAAAGGTGCTTAAAATGATTGATAAGAATTTATCTTTAAATAATCTGTTGGAGAGGGAGGACTTGTTAGACCTTCCTCTCTCTAAATGGAAAGAATTATTAATAGAAAAGGATGGGGCTTGTTTTGATTTTTAGTTAAAAGATATTTTGCAAGCTAAATTGACATCTTATGATAAATCTATTGATGTAAATTCTTTCTATTATAAAGAAGATAAGAAGTGGTTGGACAAAAACACTAGAATTGGATTACAGAATTTAATTAATTGTGGAGCTTAGACTATAACCGTTTAGTTAGGTTCTGAACTATTAGATATTTCTGCTAACAAATTAAAAGAATTCTTAAATAAGTTAGAAGTTTATGCCGGAGAATGTTTTGCAGTAACTGCTAAACACAAAGCAGCTATTAACTAGTTAAAATCTACAGAAGAATTACTTAATTATGATTTTACAGCAAATTATCCTAAGAAAATAAGATTACAATGAATGACATAAAGATTGGACTGGGAGATAATTCCTCCTGGTCCATTTTTGTTCCACCACAACCTAAAAAACCTCCTTCTATTCCTATCGAAATTCCTGATAAAGTAGAATTTAAAAAGACAACTATAGATAGCGGATTTAGCTGTGATGATAAATTAACTACAAATTGTCCTAAACCTGAGCTACATACTCATCTTTGTAAAGAAAATTATTTAGGAGAATTTAAAGAAGACTCTGAGAAAGCGTTAGCTAGGAATAATTTAGGAGTTTATAGTAAAGATGAAGTAGGTAAAGTTTTAGCAGATGCAGTTGCAAATCTAGACACATCTATTTTTATTACCAAAAAAGAAGTATATAATTTGGTTGAGAATTTAGATTTTGTTAACTCTTCGGTCAAAGCAAACATAGATTATGAAATTCCTGAACAATTATTTAGCTTATGACAGAAATTAGAAGATTATTTCAACAAGGTAAGGAATTTGTCCCTATTTCTTTAGCAGAAGCAATTGTAGTTAATACTAATAATCTTCCGGGATTTACTTCCTTAAAGATAACAACTCTTGATCGGGTCTTATATAGTTTAACAGGAGTAGTTGGTACTAATACTATAAATATTAAAAATTTATAGGATACTAAATAGGATAAATTAACTGCTGGTAACGGTATAGTTATTAAAGATGGGGTAATTAGTACAACTGCTAATATTGGAGATATTTATAAGATTGTTTCTGTATTACCGCAAGCGTCAGCTGAAGTAACTAATACTTTATATTTAGTTCCAAGCACTTCAGATAATACTGAAGATGGAATGAATATATTTGTAGAATGGCTATGTGTTAAAGTAGGAGAAACTTATAAGTGGGAAAAATTAGGAGAATCTAAAACTACTATTGATTTATCAGATTACATAACTAGTATTCCAGTAACTAATAGTAGTGGTACTATAATTAAGGTTAACTACGAGATTCCTAAAGATTTATATGATAACTTAATGGATGGAAGTAATGTCACAATAGATTGAACAACTTAAACATGGTACAACTCTCATATTTCCAAGAACTTCACAAGAAGCGGTATTAGTTATTTATAAAAATAAGGTATAGACTTTAGGAAGTTATATAAATAGAGCTGTAATAACTCCAAATGAAAGTCCCTAGAATATAAGAATTTAGTATAATAAATAGGGAGAAATAATTAATACGAAACCTGTTGAAAAATTAAATATATTTATAAATGGAAAGCAATGTGTTAGATATGATGGAAATACAGAAGATAATCTAAATTTTGGAGATGATTTCATTAGTGAAAATAATAATATTAAATTAACTTGGGGAAATGGCATTACTTAATTTTGCATCAAATTATCAAAGTGTAGCTAAATATAAAGATTTAACAGCAAGTTCTCCTAGCCTTGGAGGTTCTACTGAGAACGATTATGTTAAACTAGTATTTACAGAAGATGGACATATTATTACACATGGTGTTGACTACATTCCCTCAGTATGGGATATTAGCAAATTACCGGTTGATAATACAAAAATAGATAACAAGCATTTGTGGGATTCAGCAACTATTAATTAGAAAATTAATAATAGTTATGTGATTAACTCTGCAATGCGATTTAAGGGTACTATTGGATTAAATCCAACATTCAATAATACCTCAGATACAAAGAAATACTTAGTTAATGATGTAAAATCAGACATACCTGCAGCATAGGTAGGTGATACTTATAGAGTTACTTCAAAGGGTAATTATGAAGGATTTGCTTGTGAAGCAGGTGACTTATTAATGTGTATTGTTGCCAGTGGTACTAATAAAGCTGCAACATGGACAGTAGCTTAGACTAATATTAATGGCACTGTTGACTTTGTAATTAACGGTAAGGTACATAAAATATACTCCAATGACACCTCTGGTTTAACTATGTTCGCTCCAGTAGAAGCAGGTACTTCAGGACATATTTTAGTTTCTACAGGTGATAAAGCACCTACTTGGAAAAATCCAGCTAGTTTAACTGTCGGAACAGCTTCTACTGCTAATAAAGTAGCTAATTCTTTATCTAATGGAGCAGGTATTAAACCATTCTCTTATAATGGTTCTAGTGCTCAAACAGTTGCCCTTGCAGCTGCAACAGCTTCTACTATTGGTGGTGTTATTGTGGACGCAGGAGGAAGTAAACCTACTATTTCTGTTGATGCAAATGGTAAAATATCCTTAACTAAAACAAATATTGAGAACGCATTTGGAGGAAGTATAGCTAGTATAAACTCTTGGCGTCCAGTATATGTAGATGGAGAACAATTTCAAGGAGGTGGTACAAATACTGGAAATCTCAGTATTAAACATGGCTCTGGTATTATAATCACCAAAGATGCTGATACACATACTATTACCTTTAGTGCTAACACAGGTTATACAACTACCGGTAAGAATTATAAAGTAGAAGCAGATGCTGATACAGGAGGTTTATATGTAAATGTGCCTTGGGCTAACACTACTTATGGAATTGTAGATAGTAAGAATAATGGTTTAGCACCTAAAGTAATTGAGACTAATACTACATTAATTAATAGTTCTTTCTATCTCCTGGCTTCTTCTAATGGAACTAATACTCCTAGTTGGTACAAATTACCTGCTAATGCATTTGCTAATACCTGGAGAGCTATAAAAATAAAAGGAACCAGTATTGGTGATAATGCTTTAAATTTACTTGAAGGCAGCCACATAACTCTATCTAATTCCAATGGTACTGTTACAATCAGTTCTGCTTGGAGAGATATTTAGATAGGTCAAAATTCTATAGGTACGCGGGCATTAAAGATAGATGCTTCAAGTGAAATTTATGTATCTGAATCAAAAACAGATACAGTAGAAACAATAAGCTTTGGAATTTCTTGGTATAATTTAGATACAAATGAATATGAACATGTTTAATAAATAATGAAAATATCATTTAACCCCTCGAATTCTAATAAGAACATTCTTGATCTTATTAAAAGCAATAAAGATATAATATTCGACCTCAAGGGGCATAGTATATTTGCACGAGGGGTTGAATTTAAAGGTACAGATACTAATACATGGAGACCCGTAGTGGATAACTTAACTAGTAATTCCACTACTAGTTCTCTTTCTGCTAATTAGGGTAGAGTTTTAGCAGGATTAATTAATGGTAAATCCGATTCAGACCATAATCATGATGGTAGATACGTGAGAAAGTCTGGAGATACTATGTCTGGTGCTCTTAATTTTGCAAATGGTACTTGGAATAAAGTAGGTGATAACTCTTACGTGGGAGACTGTAATATAAGTGGACATTTTGGAATTAAGGCTGCAAATACTACATATCCAGGAATTACTTTTTTTGATAATTCAAGTGCTCATTTAGGGAGCTTAACTGCTTATAGTGGTAATATTAAATATGGAGCATATAGTCTACAATTTCTTGATAATGGAAATACCCGTGTAAATGCTAGCACTTAGGTTAACCCATTTAGTGCTTATGATAAAGATGCAGTAAAAGATGGATAGGCTGTTTGTGTTTGGGGACAAGGGTCTTATCTAAGTAATTTATCTTCGGATAGTGGGAATATAGCTTTATATTTAAAAAGAATTAATGCCAATGCTGCTACACTAAATATGATATTAGACGGAGAATACTATGCTAAGGGAAATTAGAGATTAGCTCATATATCTGAAATTCCATCATCTTTAAAAAATCCACATGCTTTAACTATTAGTTTAAATGGAACAAGTCAAGGTCCTTATGATGGAAGTGTGGCTAAGAATATAAATATTACACCTGGTTCTATAGGTGCTGCTACTAGTGGTCATAATCACGATGGAAGGTATGTCTATAATTATGGTGGCATCCAAATGGATGGAGCTTCTGTAAATAAGAATGCTTTAGGTATGTCTACTACTAGCGGTATCACTGGAGATTGGTGGCATATTTTACAAGCAGCTTGGAATGGTGAGTATCGTTGGAACTCTTAGATAGCCTTCCCTACATAGAATAGAAATGGTATGTATTATCGTAGTGGTTTAAATGATAATACTAAATGGGGAAGTTGGATTAAATTACTTGATATAGGCAATTCTTATGTGAAAGATGGTAAAGGAATTATTAACGGAACTACTATAACTCAAGTAGATAATTCAGATAAACTAGATGGTTATCACGCAAGTTACAGTAGTAGTACTCCTTGGGGCACTATCCCAGTTATTACAACTTAGGGATTTATGGATATAGGAAAACACTTAGAATTTCATCATGATAATACTACAGGATCTGACTATTCAACAATTCTTATGTGCACAGGTAATTATAGTAATATAGTTGATCTCCCTTCGGAAAGTGGTACTTTAGCTTTACTTTCTTAGGTAGTTAGTACTTCAAATTTTAATTGGACTAACCTTCCTGGTAAGGTAGTAGTGGGAAATGAATTTAATATAGTTAATGCTGGATATAATAATACTTTAGCGATTAATTATTTGCCTATAGATAACCGTAATGGTTCTGCTACTATTACTTAGTATAATATATATAACGGTAATAAAGGCTTGGCTTCCGTATATGCTTACAGATTTAAGGCAGATGGTAAATCTTGTATGTGGAAGAACGCTAGGAATTATGCCCCATTTTATTCAACATTTAATGGTGGTTGGGAACCTATCCTTGATATTAAAACCGTCAGTGGAGATTGGGCTATTGGTAGCTATGATAGTTTTGGTAACCATTTAGTATTTGCTTACGAATCAGATTCTGACTATAACAATGGAGTTAATGGAACTGCTAATTACTGGCTGTCTCCAGGTGGTGAGTTTAAAATAAATACTTTAAGATTAACTGGACCTACTACTGAAAATATGGGAGTAGGTTCTACAAACCCTCAAATTATATTTACTGAGAATGGTGCTTAGTAGGTAGCTCTTACTTACACTGATTCGGATGCTTATAGAGTTAGTAAAGGTTTAAAAGTACATAGTCATGACGGCTCAGATGATAGTAATGTGTGGTTTGAAGTTTAGGGATACAACTATTCTAGCGGGTATGTTAAGAATGGCTCATCTGATGCTTACGTATTATTAGGTGGAGGTGGGCATAAACCTTTAAGTGAGTTTTAGTTAGGTAGTGGTTCCTATCTTCCATATAATGGCTGGTGGACTAATGGAAATGGATAGGATGTTAATAATTCCAATGGTATGATATTTGCCTATGCTAGTCATAAAAATTCTCCGTTTAGTAGTGCTTGGGGAATTATAACTACTTTTGATTATACCTATAATTCTGATTATAAATTTTAGTTAGCTGCTAATGGTTATTATAACGCTATGTATTATAGAAGCAGAAGTAATGACAGAGGAGGCTGGACTAGTTGGGCTTAGGTTATAGACACTGGAAATATTGGTAGTTAGAGAGTAGCATATGCTACAAGTGCTGGTTCTGTAAGTAACTCTTTAAATATATTTGGAGTATCATATAATGGTTCAGCAGCTAAGACAGTTACTACCTCTACTTTTGTTAACTAGTTATCTGAAGGTACAAGTACAGTAACAGATGGCACTATGTTTATTACTTCATGGGCATCTGATAGTGGATTTGCAGATACTAATGCTGTTAATGTCCCATATAAAAGATAGGCAAGTTGCTTATGGAGTTATATAGATAGTAAAGTATCTTCTAAATATCTTCCTTTAGCCGGAGGCACTATGAATGGAAATGCTAGAATAGGTCATGGTTCAGGAAATCTTTATATAGGTAATTCAGGTAATGATGGTTGGATTTACACTCAAGATATAGCATCTTAGAGTGGTACTGATAAATGGTGGGTAAGAGAGTCTGGAGCAGCTCATTTTGGCAATGTTTATATATGTACTAAGAGTGACTATACTACTTATGATTCTTCTATAATAGAATGCTATAACGATGCCTTATATTTGAACTATTATTCTCCAAGAGGAGTTAGTTTGTGTAATGGAGGAGGAACTGTACAAATAGGATCTTATACAACAGGTGATACAGGTAATAATAAATTATTTGTAAACGGTTCTGAGTTTATATATGGTGCTTCTAATGTTAAAGACCATGTATTTGCTAATGGATTTAGACACAGAAGTCACAATTCAAATGATTCAGTATTATTAGCTGGAGGAGGATATTCTCAAGGAGTTCCTGTAAGGTATTGGGCTATATATTCTATGTATATAGGAAATAGTTCAACAGATGTGACTTATACTAGACGTGGCGGTAATTATGATTTTATTACCTCTAAAATTTGGGAATCAGAAGGGGTAGCAAAATTTGATATTAATTTTCCTTCTGGATATAATAGAAATAATACTTTAATATTTGGTAATGGAGACCATCGTACTAGTTCCTAGTGGAAAACTCCAGTGTATGCAACTATTACTACTCATACAGACTTTGGTTCAGCATCCCAAATAAGAGTTATGATTTCTGATGATGCGAGTCTTAATACTGGTTTTGCTAATATATACTTTATGTGTATGGGCTAATTAATATAAATTAACTTTTGAAATTTTACAAAATAATATAC
>ERZ1034865.1061-NODE-1061-length-13511-cov-35.441959_pt1 | contig 13511 bp, 10 predicted proteins | sample MGYA00520632_ERZ1034865 | MGnify/ENA primary metagenome ERZ1034865 (study PRJEB33766, sample SAMN09781738) | gut metagenome | biome: gut microbiome | host: Homo sapiens | place: Madagascar | study: EMG produced TPA metagenomics assembly of the PRJNA485056 data...
TTGTTTTCCCATTTGCGTCCCTCTTTTCTCCGCCATTGCGGATGTGATTTGCATTCCATTGTAACATAAAAGGTGTGCGATGGGCAGGGCTTAGTGGTGAGGGATGAGCAGGGGGCGGCTCGTCCTTTGATTCCGTTTGAAAGCCTCGCTTGCATTAGAAATGGCGGTGCGTCGCATCATCATATAATGCGCCCTGAAATGATAGATGATCTGTTTTTCATACCGACCCCCTTATCGTCCCCTGCCTCTTCCCTCCACTTTGCCATATGCCATGCAAAAAGCGCATCCCCACATATACGAGGACGCGCTTCGGCGTACTATATGAAAGATGTATGGCGACTGCGGTCATCCCGTATCGTCCTAATCCCTAGACTATTTCCCCAGGATCTTCTCAGCAGCGCCCATGACGGCAAGGACGGCATGTTCGAAAGTAAGTGCGCCCTGGAAGTACATGATGTAGGGCGGACGTACCGGACCGTCAGCAGACATTTCGATCGTGGAACCCTGTACGAAGGTACCGGCTGCCATAAGGATGGGATCGACGTAGCCAGGCATCGGGCCGGGCACCGGGGTCGCGTCAGAGTCGACAGGCGACCAGCTCTGGATGGCTTCGGCGAATCGGCACATGTTTTCTTCGCTGTTCAAAGCGACCGTCGTGATGAGGTCGGTGCGGAGATGTCCCGGCTCCGGCGTCACGGCAAAGCCGAGCTTCTGAAAGACGGCGGCGCAGAATTCCGCCGCCATCACAGCCTGACGGGTCATGTGCGGCGCAAGGAAGAGACCTTCAAAGAAAGGACGATAGGAAGCGGCGTAGGAGCCCATCTCGTCCCCGAGGCCGGGGACAGTGAGCTGGTGCGCGCAGCGCTCGACGAGGTCTTTTCTGCCGCAGATGTAGGCACCGGTCGGTGCGAATCCGCCGCCGGCATTCTTGATGAGAGAGCCGGCAGTGATGTCTGCGCCAAGCTCGATCGGTTCCTCTTTGTTTGTAAATTCGCCGTAGCAGTTATCCACGAAGCAAATGGTCTTCGGGTTCTTTGCTTTGACGACGTCAATGATCTTCTTGATGTCTTCCGGGAAGAGGGAGTTTCTGAGGCTGTAACCGCGCGAACGCTGGATCTCTACGAGCTTGGTGTGCTCATCGACCATGGCTGCGATGCCTTCCAGATCATAGGTGTCGCCTTTGAGAGGTACTTCTTTGTAATGGACACCGCGGGACTTCAGATTTCCCGGAGCGTTGCCGGAAATGCCTATGACGCTCTGCATGGTGTCATAGGGAGTGCCGACGGCGGAGAGCATGGTATCGCCAGGTTCGAGGAGGGCGAGAAGGACGGTCCCAAGGGCATGGGTGCCGGAGACGAACTGCGGACGGACGAGAGCGGCCTCGCATTTGAAAACGTCGCACCAGATCTCTTCGAGCTTGCCGCGGCCGGGATCATCATAGCCATAGCCGTAGGACGGTGCGAAATGATAGGCAGAGAGGTGATGCTTACGGAAAGCTTCGAGTACCTTCTGCGTGTTGTAGAGGGAGATTTCTTCCATCTCATGAAAAACAGGCGCACAAAGTTCGAGCGCCTCGTTTTTGATCTGTTTCAGTTTTTTATCCATTGTTATCGTTTAGATCCTCTGAATTGTAGATATAGCGTGCTTGTAGATCAGCTGGGAGCGGTTCTCGCTGACCAAAAGTACGGTAAAGCTGTCGAAGGACTTCACTTTGCCCTTGAGCTGGACACCATTCATCAGGAAGATGCTGACTGGCACGTTTTCCTTTCTTGCTTCATTCAAAAATGTGTCCTGCAGATTCATTTTACCTTCCATCTTGTGATTCTCCTCTAACTTGTGAAATGACATAGGCTAAGATTTCCCTGTACCATATGTCTCCGTCTGATGGTGTTTTTTCCACCCAGTGAATATATGGCATTCGTCTGTACCAGGTCAGCTGTCTTTTGGCGAAGTGACGGGTATTCTTCTGGATCAGCTCCTCAGCTTCTTCCAGCGTGCGCTCGCCGCGAACCACAGGGATCATCTCGCGATAGCCGATGCCCTTCATGGCCTGGCAATCTTCCGGGACGCCCGTTTCCAAAAGTGACCTGACTTCCTCTAAGAGTCCTGCTTCCATCATCTGGTGGACCCGCTTATTTATTTTATCATATAATATCGCCCTGTCCATAGCAATTCCCAAAACCGGGCCGTCATAGATGAGCGTGTGGGCTTTGCCCGCCTCTCTATCCTTGTTTCCGGAAGAGAGAAGCTCGAGCTTCCTCACCATGCGCTGCGGATCGATCGGCACGTCTGCGCCCCGCTTTTGAAGCTCTTCGATGAGTGCTACCTTCCCCTCTTCGGCAAGGAGATGCTCCCAGCGGCTCCTTCCCCCGACCTTGGGAAGAAATTCGTAGCCTTCCAAGAGCGACTGGATGTAGAGCCCCGTCCCGCCGACGACGATCGGGATGCGGCCCTTCTCATTTTCTTCATGGATGATAGCCTTCGCTTTTTCCTGAAAATCCGCAGCCGAGTAGCTTTCCGTCGGCTCTAGGCAGTCTACGAGGAAATGGGGTACGCCCTCTGCCTCCGCCTTCGTCACCTTCGCTGTCCCGATATCCATGCGGCGGTACACCTGAAAGGCATCTCCGGAGATCACGACGGAGCCCAGCGCTTTCGCGAGATACACGCCGAGCGCCGTCTTTCCTGAAGCCGTCGGGCCAAGGATGGTGATGAGTTTTTCTTTGGGCATGGTGAAGCTCCTTCCGTGGTGAAATAGTAACTAGGGACTAGTGACTAGGAATTAGGGATTAGGGATTAGGGATTAGGGATGGTGGTGGCGGCTTCGCCGCGAATATGTATGGGGTATGCCCAAGACTTGGAGACTTTAGACTTGGAGACTTTAGACGTCAGATATCAAATGCCTGATGTCTAATGTCTCCTAGTCTTTTAGTCTAATCCCTCATCTCTGCTTTCAAACTTCGGGGTTCGGGTTTAGCCCATGGGGCGTACCGCCCCTTGTTTGCGGATGAAAGCTTTGCTCGCCAGTTAGGAGTGAGGAGTGCTGATGCGGCGTATAAAAATATAGAAGCGCCGCAAGGTACAGATAGTGGCGATGCCTGAAGTTAGTATTTAGTCACCAGTCACTAGTCACTCGAGGCTCCTAATCCCTAGCCACTAATCCCTAGCTACCAGTCACCGCTTCTCTATTACCCCATATGCGGTCGACTGGCCGCGCTTCATCCGGACATCGGTGAAGATGGGATCTCTGAAAATGCCCGCGAAGGGCCGCTCCTTCACGATGACTTTCACCCGGCAGACGCGGAGAGCTTCTCGTAAGATCTCCACCGTTAGGCTGTCATACACCGCTGCCACCCGGAAGCCTTCCATATCATTTTCTTTGCGCTTCACCGGATGGCGGAACATGGGGTCGAAATAGATGACATCGTAGGCGTCATCCCTGCAGGCTGCCAGATACTCTCTATAGTCGGCATGGATCAGGTGGATCCGCCGGACGGCATCGGTGAGGCTCTTGTCTTTATCCTCGTAGCCTGCGATGCCGGCGCGTCCCACCTCATAGAGGATGGGGCTTTTCTCGAGCGCGGTCACACGCCCGCGGCCCGTCAAAAACCATGACATCGTACTTGAGTCTCCTGCCTGCCCGAAGGTGCAGTCGAGTACATCGCAGGGGCCGTCCGCAGGAAGGAGCGCGCAGAGGCGGTCAGGATTTCCTTTTCGTAGCTGCGTGGTCCTTAGCACCGCCGTCCCCATATGGAAGCGGTACTCCTCGCCGTCAGACCAGTAAAGAGGGAGCTGCTTTCCGTAAATGAGGAAGCCGGAAAGCCCGGTCTCCTCCGTCATCTCTTCCAGCGTATCACCGCGCGGGATGTAGGGAAATCCCAGCGCTTCTCCGCGCCGCTTCGCCTCTTTGATGATGGAGGAGTCCGCATGGCGGATGGTCGTGACGCCCGTCCTCATGGGCGTTTGAAGAGCCTTCCCAGCTCTTCGGGGGTGAATTTCACGATGGTCGGGCGGCCATGCGGGCAGACGAAGGGGCGGCTCGTGTGGAAGAGATCGACGATGAGCTCTTTCATCTGCCGGATGTTCAAGGGATCTCCGCGCTTGATCGCACCGCGGCAGGCGGCATACGCCATCATGCGATGGCGCATCGTCTCCGGCGAAGGCACGTCCTTCTCATGGAAAGCGCGCGTGATGTCCTTCATCACCCGGTCCATGTCCGCTTCCGAGAGATCCTCCGGACTTCCCGTGATGCGGATGACGTCCGGGCCTGCCTGCTCAAAGGTGATGCCAAGACGCGCCAGATCCGCCTCATGCTCTTCCAAGAGTACGAGATCCTCAGGGTCGGCATGGAGAAGATAAGGCACCAGAATCTCCTGCACCGGGATGCCCTCTGCGCGCGCCGCAAGGCGGTCATAGCGGACGCGCTCATGCGCCGCGTGCTGATCGATGATGAAGAGATCCATCCCCCGCTGACAGAGGATGAAGCACTTGGCGACCTGCCCCAAAGGGATGATCGGCTCTTCGGCCTTTGGCGCATCGAAAAGCACCTCGGGCGTGAGTGCTTCTTTTTCTTCGTGCGTTACGCCCGGGAAGACGGACTCCTTCGAGAAAAGTTTCTCTTTGGAGATCGATGGCTCGAAGGGGATCTCCCGCCTTTCTCCTGCCGGCTTTCCCTGCGGATGCCAAGCGGGCATCGGACGCCGTTCTTCTGCTGCATAGGCTGCGCCCGGCTCTTCCCAGCGCGCGGGATCCTTTTCTTTTTCCGTGAGTCCGATGTCAGGCCCCACGGAGCGCGCTTCTTCGACCTTGACAGACGTCAGGTCAAAGTCGCTCTCCTTTGCCACCTGATGCCCCGGGTCTTTGATCATTTCGCGTGCGATCTCATCCGGCGTATCCTTGCTCGTCAGCGACTGAAGGACGCTGTGATAGACGAGACGGAAGATGCTCTGCTCATCAGAGAATTTGATCTCCCGCTTCTGCGGATGCACATTCACATCGATCGACTCGGGAGCGACGGTGAAGGCGAGGACAAGGATCGGGTATCCGTTCTTAGGGAGCAGCGAGTGATAGGCATTGTCGACGGCTTTCGACACCGCACTGCTCTCGACGACGCGGCGGTTGATGATGATCGTCTGGTATTGGCGGCTGCTCTTCAAAAGCGAAGGCTTGGAAATGAGCCCCGAAAGGATGCCCCTTTCGTTTTCGCCGGAGACTTCGAGCATTTCGCCAGCCGTCTTCGTGCCGTAGAGTGCGGACACGACATCGAGGAGACGGCCGTTCCCCGGTGTCTCGATGACGGTGCGTCCGTTATTGATGAGGCGGAAGGAAATATCCGGATTCGCAAGTGCGAGCTTCCCCATCATCGTATTGATGCGGCTGGCCTCGGTCCGTTCGGATTTCAGGAATTTCTTCCGGGCCGGCACATTATAGAAGAGATCGCGCACCTCGATCGTCGTGCCGCCCGGCGCACCGGTCGGCTTCACTTCGCTGACTGTCCCGCCCTCGACTTCGACGATCGTGCCCTCCACGTCTTCCTGCCGCCGGGTCGTGATGGCCGTGCGGGAGACGGCAGAAATGCTCGCCAGCGCCTCTCCGCGGAAGCCCAGCGAGGCGATGTGATAGATGTTATCCACCGTTGATATCTTGCTCGTCGCATGACGCACGATGGAGAGCTTCGCATCCTCTGCCGACATGCCGCTGCCATTGTCTGTGACGCGGATGTAGGTGAGTCCGCCGTCCGCGATCTCCACCTCTATATCGCTCGCGCCGGCATCCACGGCATTTTCTACCATTTCCTTGACGGCGTTCACCGGACGCTCCACCACTTCACCGGCGGCGATCTGATTCGCCGTCACTTCATCGAGTACATGGATCAATGCCATCAGCGTCCCTCCTTCGCTTCGCGGCTCAGCCGGAATAAGATCTCCATTGCTTCGATCGGTGTCTTGCTCATGACATCCAGTTGCGCCAGCTCGTCAATGATGGGCGAGCTGAAAAGATCCATCGCGCCGGCGGCTGCCTGCGGCTTCTCCGGAGCGGGACGGCTCTTCCCATCCTCCTTCTCCAGCCCCAGTAGGATCTCATCGGCTCTGGCAAGAAGCGACTCGGGAAGCCCCGCGAGGCGTGCGACGTGGATCCCATAGCTCCGATCCGCCGAGCCCGGCACGATACGGCGCAGGAAGGTGATATCCTTCCCCCGTTCCTTGACGGATACCGTGTAATTTTTGATCCGCGGGCTCGTCTCTGCCATATCGGAAAGCTCATGGTAGTGCGTCGCAAAGAGCGTATAGCCGTGGATCTTCTGATCGATATACTCCACGACCGCCTTCGCGATGCTCATGCCATCATAGGTGCTCGTACCGCGTCCGATCTCGTCCAGAATGATAAGACTGTTCTTCGTCGCATGCCTAAGGATGTAGGATACCTCCTGCATTTCCACCATGAAGGTACTCTGCCCCGTAGAAATGTCATCCGTCGCGCCGACGCGCGTGAAAATGCGATCGACCGGCGCGAAGACCGCGCTCCTTGCAGGAATGAAAGAGCCCACCTGCGCCATGATGGTGAGGACAGCGACCTGACGCATGTAAGTCGACTTACCGGCCATATTCGGCCCCGTGATGACCAGGATCTCCTGATTCCGATGATTCAGCTCCGTATCATTCGGGACGAACATGTCTCTCTTCAAGGCATGCTCGACCATCGGATGACGGCCGTCTTTGATGGAAATATACCCATCCTTCGGGCTAATGATCGACGGACGGATGTAGCGGTCCTTGATCGCTGCCCGTGCTAAGCTTGCGAGGCAGTCCACCGCTGCGAGCGCGCGCGCCGTCTTCTGCATATCCGGGATCTCCGGGCGGATTTCCGCCTTCACCGCCTGATAGATCTTGAGCTCTAGCTGCTCTGTTTTTTCTTTGGCAGAGAGCGCTTTCGTCTCGAATTCCTTCAATTCCGGCGTGATATAGCGCTCCGCATTCACGAGCGTCTGCTTTCTCACATAGTACGCAGGGACAGGGAGCTTATTCGCATTGGAGATCTCAAAATAGTATCCGAAGACATTATTGAAGCCGATCTTGAGCTTGATGCCTGTCTTTTCCTTTTCCTTCTCTTCCAGCTCTTGGATGTACTTCTGGCTGTTCTCCGACAGCGAGCGCACTTCATCCAGCTCGGCGGAGAAGCCTTCGCGGATGTACTTGCCGTCCTTGATGTTGCCCGTCCCGTTCTCATTCATCGCACGGTCCAGAAGGTCAAAGACAGGGCCATGCGTCGAGAGCTGGCTGTTCAGCTTCTTCAAAAGCACCGAGCCTGCGCCGGAGAGGAGCTGCTTCACCTGCGGCACCACGCGAAGCGTCGCTTTGAGAGAGAGAAGGTCTTTGGGCGAAGTCGAATTCGCCTCGATGCGGGAAAGAATACGCTCGAAGTCAAAGACGCCGGAAAGCATCTCTTCCAGACGTGAAAGCTCCGTCATGTGCTGTGTCAGCTCCTCGATCGCCGACTGGCGCAGTATGATGCGGTTCACATCCGTCAGCGGCCGCTCCAGAGAACGCTTCAAAAGGCGCGCCCCCATCGCCGTATGCGTATAGTCGAGAAGCTCTAAGAGCGTGCCGCGCCGCCCGCCGTCACGCATATTCCGCGTGATCTCCAGATTTCTAAGGCACTCCTCGGTGAGCGTCAGCGTATGATCCTCACGGATCGGCCGCGGATCATGGAAATCCGCCGCCTCCGAGCGCATGACCTCCTTGAGGTATCCGGAGAGAAGGGCGAAGGCCTTCTGCACATGGCGATTCTCTATAGACGCTGCCGCCGGTGGGATCGCACTCTCGTCCTCATCATCCCTTCGCGTCAGGAGACAGGCCCCGAGGCGCGCCGCGGCGAAGCGGGAGAGCTTCTCATAGAAATCATCCGACACGAGACACACCGCTTCTGCGGGACTATATACCGAGAGAAGATCGAAGAAGGCATCCTGCTCCTTCTTCTTGTCCCAAGTCCCCCACCAGCACTCGCCCGTCGAGACATCGGCGAGCACCGCGGCGATCTCCTTGTCCGCCTCTAAGAGGTAAATGAGATAATTGTTCGACTTATCTGCGATGGAATTTTCAAAAAGGATCGTCCCCGGCGTGATGACACGGATGACATCCCGCTTGACCAGCCCCTTCGCCTTCTTCGGGTCTTCCAGCTGTTCGCAGATCGCTACCTTGTACCCCTTCTGGATCAGCCGATAAATATAGAGCTCTGCCGCATGGAAAGGCACCCCGCACATCGGTACGCGGCCATCCTGCCCTGCCGACTTCCCCGTCAGTGTCAGCTCCAGCTCATGCGATGCCGTCAGTGCATCGTCATAGAAAAGCTCATAGAAATCGCCCAGACGGTAAAAAAGCAGACAGTCCCGGTATTTCTCTTTGACTTCCTTATACTGTGCCATCAAGGGCGTTTTGGCCATGGTCTTGTTCCTTCTTTCTGGTCATTCTAATTTAGGCAAAAGGCATATATCTCCAAGTTAGGAGTGAGGAATGAGGAGTGAGGAGTGGTGGTGCGGCGCAAAACAATAATAAAGCGCCGCCAAGTTTTATACTACGCAACGCGCACAATAATAAAAAAGGGGGATTGGGGCGCTATATGAACTGTGCGCCCCTTCCGCCACTCCTCACTCCTAACTCCTCACTATGTAGATAGGCGTTCAAAGAAAACTCGAAACTACACCAATTTCCCTTTTAGCACCCACGTCTGGCCGACCTCGACTTTCGCTTCGAGCGTATCACCGACCTTGACGCCTTCCTGATACGGGAAAAGGATCATCTTATTGCCCGATGTACGTCCATACCAGACATTCTCCTGCTTCGACGGGCCTTCGACGATGATGGGATAGGTCTTGCCCTCCATCGCCTGATTCAGAGAAAGGCTCACCTCATTCTCCACATCCATCAGCTCCTGCAGGCGGCGGTGCTTCGTCTCCTCATCGATCTGATCCGTCATGCGCGCTGCCGGCGTGCCATTTCTCGGCGAATAAATGAATGTATATGCCGAATCGAAACGCACCTCTTTCAAAAGCGCGAGCGTCTCCTGATGCATCTCTTCCGTTTCCCCCGGGAACCCGGTGATGAGATCGGTCGTCAGCACGATGTCCGGCATCTTTTCACGGACGTAGGAAACAAGCTCCTTGAAATGCTCGATCGTATATCCGCGATTCATCTTCTTCAGCATTTCATTCGAACCATGCTGCACAGGCAGATGCATATGACGCGCCACCTTCGGCGAATCCGCCATCGCATCCACCATATCGAATGTCATATCTCTCGGATGCGACGTCATATAGCGCACGCGCTCGATGCCATCCACCTTGTCGATCGCGCGGATCAGCGCGGCGAAGTCCGTCCCGTTTCTGAAATCAAGACCATACGAATTCACATTCTGCCCGAGGAGCGTCACCTCCTTATAGCCTTCCTTCGCAAGCCCCTCTATCTCTCGCGAGATATCCTCCACACTGCGGGACAGCTCACGGCCGCGTACATACGGCACGATGCAGTACGTGCAGAACTTGTTGCACCCCTGCATGATCGGGATCCATGCAAAGACATGGGACTTACGCACCGCACGAAGCTCGCTGTAGTCACTCACGCTGTGCGGATTCCTCTCCGTCTTCACCACATGGCCGCCGCGCGCATCCTCCTTCGAAACGATCTCCTTCAGGTCATGGATATGGTATGGCCCGATGACGAAATCAATGATCGGCATACGCTCGATGAGCTTGCCCTTATTCTCCTGTGCCATGCAGCCGGCGATCCCCAGAAGCAGGTGCGGATTTTTATCCTTCAGCTTCTTGATCTCCCCGATCTTGCCATAGACCTTCTCCTCCGCATTCTGACGGATGCTGCAGGTATTCATGATGATGATATCTGCCTCTTCCATCGTCTCTGCCGGCGCATATCCCAGCTCCTCCAGCTGTCCATTGATGCGCTCCGTGTCCGATTCATTCATTTGGCAGCCGTAGGTCAGGGTGAAGTACTTCTTTTCCATCATAATATATTTCCTTTATATAACAACTCACACGTATCCAAAATATCACTTTATTATAGCATACGCAGCATGAAAAATAAAAAAATCCCAATGTCTGGAAATGGTATCCGGTCATCGGGATCAGGTTCGTCCACGGGGCATGCTGCCCTTTGATGGCATGCCAAAGAGGTTCAACAGGTTCTATGGGTTCAAGAGATTCAAAGGGGTTGGTGCGGCGCATCAAGTCAGAAGCGCCGCGCAGTTTTCTATGGAAACACTGATTAAATCGTTGTCAGATTGAATCAGCGTTTCCCTACTATGCGATATTCACGAAAGATGAGGCGGTTGAAAGCAGGGATGAGGAGAAGCGTGACTTGTGACTAGCGACTCTCTCGTGTCGTTATTTCAAGGGCCAATGAGAGATCTTTGTCATCCGCAGCCACGCGGTCGATGTTTGGAGATCCGAAGCAGGAAACCTTCGGGCATCGCCCTATGGATAAGGCGGCAAAGCCGCCGCCTTCATGCCTCTTATTGAGAAAAGTCCGCACGCAGCATCATGAGGCACCCCGGCTTCCGCCTCTCTACTTCGCCGTCAGATCTGCCGTCTTCGCACCGATGAGGGAGATCAGATCATCCGGCGAGAGCACCACCTGACGGCCGCGCTGGCCCGCACTGATGCTGATCGCCGCATGGTGATGGCAGCTCTCATCGATGAAGGTCGGGAAAGCCTTCTTCATCCCGATCGGCGAGCAGCCGCCGCGCAGATACCCGGTGAGGCCGGGAAGCTCCTTCACATGGATCATCTCTACGCTCTTATTCCCGCTCACACGCGCTGCCGCCTTGAGATCGATCTCCTTCTCCGAAGGCAGACAGAAGACCACAGGACCCGTCTTGTCACCATGCGTGACGATGGTCTTGAAGACCATGTCCGGATCATAGCCGAGCTCTGCTGCCGCATGCACGCCTGAGAGATCGTCCTCATCGTAATCATAGGACTTCGTCTCGTAGGAGATCTTCTCTTTATCCAGAATGCGCATGACATTCGTTTTCTTTTCTTTCTTTGCCATAGTTTGCCTCGATTCGACAGGAAATAGGTTCAACGGGTTCAGCAGGTTCAGCAGGTTCAACAGGCTCAACAGGGTTAGCCCACGGGGCGTGCTGCCCTTTGATTGCGTGCGAAAGAGGTTCAGCGGGTTCTATAGATTCAAGGGGGGGTGGTGCGGCGCATAAAAAATCAGAAGCGCCGCGGAGTTTTGAATATATGATATTCACGAAGTATGGGAAACCTGTGAACCTTTTGAACCTTCAGAACCTTTTGCACCCATCTACCCCTTTTTTCCAAACAACAAAAAGCCGGAGCATCACGCTCCGGCTCATCATTCAAATTGGTGCCGAGGACCGGAATCGAACCGGTACGAATCTCACGATCCGAGGGATTTTAAGTCCCTTGCGTCTGCCAGTTCCGCCACCCCGGCAGGTCTATATGAATGTAATAGATTGTAATATGGAGGCGGCACCCAGAATCGAACTGGGGATAAAGGTTTTGCAGACCTCTGCCTTACCGCTTGGCTATGCCGCCATATGGAGCGGAAAACGGGACTCGAACCCGCGACCCCAACCTTGGCAAGGTTGTGCTCTACCACTGAGCTACTTCCGCGCTGGCGACCCGGATCAGATTTGAACTGACGATCTCCGCCGTGACAGGGCGGCATGTTAGACCACTACACCACCGGGCCGCACGTAAGTTACGCATATTAGTATATCCATCCATGGTACTTTTGTCAAGCACTTTTTGAAAAATGGTTGCCCTTGGGCGATAAGGGTGGCGGGGACTGCGAACTCTCTCGCACCGTCATTTCGAGCGCAGGCGAGAAATCTTTGTCACTCGCGGTCAAAATGGTCAATGTTTGGAAGCCTCAAACGGGAAACCGGCTCTTCAAGAAACCTTCGGGCATCGCCATGATCGATACTCCGTGACGCTTCTGATTTTTATGCGCCGCACCACAACCCGAGAGTTTGAAAGCAGGGATGAGTAGCTAGGGATTAGGGATTAGGAGTCTCAAGTGACTGGTGACTAGTGACTGGTGACTAAAACCCACCTTCTGGCATCGCCATTATTTATACTCCGCGGCGCTTCTGATTTTTATGCGCCGCCCCCTCTGAACCTCTTGAACCCACTGAACCTCGTTCACGCGCAGTCAAAGGGCGAAACGCCTTTCCCCTATTTTCTACAGATGATACAATTCCGGTCTTCTGTCACGAAACACATTGATGCTCTCTCGGATGCCCTGCAGCACATCCGTATCGATCTCCACCGTGGCCACCTGCTCCTTTTCTCCCAGATGGAGCAGTTCTTCCCCCAAAGGCGAGAGGAGCATCGAGTTTCCGCCGTACTGCGTGCTGCCGGCACGGCCGCATTCATTCACTGCACAGAAAAACATCTGATTCTCGATCGCTCGAGCTTTAGAAAGCGTGATCCAGTGCTCCTTCCTTACAAGCGGCCAGGCGGCAGGAAGGAAAAACAGATCCACCCCCTGCAATGCTTCTGTCCGGATCAGCTCACAAAAGCGTACGTCATAGCAGATCGCCATCGAGCAGGCGATCCCGTCCAGCATAAAGTGGACAGTGGAAGAGCCGCCGGTATACGACTTCGTTTCTCCCATCGGGCTGAAGCCGTGGATCTTATCATAAGAGGCAACGACCTCGCCCTTGCGATCAAAGATATAGCTTCGATTGAAAACGCATCCGTTTTCCAAAACGCTGACCGAGCCCGCCACGATATTGACGCCATGCTCCTTGGCAAAGGCTCCGAATACCTTTTTCGTCTGCACGCCATCTACGTCAGAAGCGGCATAGAGTGCGCTGTCCGGCGACGGGAAGAAACCGGTATTTAACGTTTCCGGCAGGACAAGAATATCCGGCTTGTCTTCGAGCGCAAGCTCCATCAGCTGCACGGCTTTTTCATAATTTCTTTCCACCTGTCCCAGCTCTACATCCATTTGAATCAGACTGATCTTTTCCTTCATAAAGCCTCCACGCATCCTGTCACTCAAACGAACCATCGAATTTCATTCAATGTACCGCCTCCGGCTTTTTCTGTCAAGAAAATAGCTTTCTCTCTCCCATCAAAAAAAGCCAGAGGCAAAAGCCCCCGGCTCTTTTCTAAGGAAACACTGATTAAATCGTTATTCGATTTTACTCTTGTATTTTCATGCAACGCAAGGAATAATCCGACGCGAATAGCGAGCTATTTAAGGAGGGTTATGACGAAGCGTTGCATGAAAATACATGTGAAATCGAATTCTGCGATTGAATCAGCGTTTCCCTAATGCAGGACAGGTATGAGATAGTCACTCCCTGCCCCTTATGATTTTCTCAGTCAGGCAGATCATTCCGAAGGACACGATGCGCCATACCCACCGTGACCTCATTGAAATGAAGCACACCCACGCCAACGAAGATCGCGACGCAGAGATGCTCATTCCAGCGGGCGATACCGATCTTGCCGCCGACATTCATGC
>ERZ1034865.1062-NODE-1062-length-13498-cov-1012.421632_pt1 | contig 13498 bp, 23 predicted proteins | sample MGYA00520632_ERZ1034865 | MGnify/ENA primary metagenome ERZ1034865 (study PRJEB33766, sample SAMN09781738) | gut metagenome | biome: gut microbiome | host: Homo sapiens | place: Madagascar | study: EMG produced TPA metagenomics assembly of the PRJNA485056...
AAACACTTCTAACTTATTAGCAGGGGAAGAGAGAAAGATGTAAATATGTTGATGTGTGAATGTTTGGAACAGTCTCCACACCTATGTATTTATACATTTGATGTTGTTTGTTATTATATCTCTTCCTTAATATATAGCTTTATAGCTATTATCTTCATAAATGAACATTATTCACCATTAATTATATATAATTATGTCAAAGTATCGTTTATTTAACATGTCTATCCTGCAGGCTAAGCCTCAGCCAGGACAAACTGAAGGTAATTTCTACGTAGCTGGAACTCTCGAGAACCAGGAATGTGTGTTTGAAGAGAATACAAACATTGTTATGTTTGGAGTTGATGGCCTCATTGCAGCTATTCGTCCATATTTGGATGCAGCTCATGGAGGTACAGCCCAGGCATCCAATGAAGACCAAATTCCAGAACGCTATCGATTCCTGAATGGCATCTTTGTACGCCAAAATCTTGAGCATGGTATGAGTTATTTGTTGGATAACAATGGTAGCCCAAGATTGGACAAATCATCAGGTCAGCCTATAACTATGGACTCTGTTCTTGTATTCTGTATTCTCATCACTGAAACACCAAAGGTTGATGGCACACCAAACTATGCCAAAAACTGGGATCCTGTTTCAAGAGTGCGCTCTATTGAACGTCAGTTCTTCAGACCTGTATCAAATCAGCCAGCTACACAAGCAGGAAGCGCAGCACCTCAGCCAACACAACCAGCTCCAGACCCATTGGCAGCAGCTACAGCTCAGCCGAATACGGCTACACAGCAACCAGCTGCACAACAGCCAGCTCCGCAGCCTAATGCGGCACAGCCAGGCGTTCAACAGCCAGGCGTACCAGGAGCAGCTCCAGGAGCAGTGCCTCCAGCATCCTTCTAACTTGCATCGTAGCGTCCTCGTGGCGCTACCTTGCTTCTTTGACAAATGTAACTCGCTTCGCTCAGACATTAGCTTAAAGCTTGCCAGAGATAGGAGATGGAAAGATACACAGGTGAGATTTCAGATAGAACAGATAGAAATATAAAACATAATCAATATGAAAATAACTTATAAAACAAATGTGTTGGACATTATTCGCTTAGTCGAGAACAACACACCAGTGCTCTGGGAAAAAGAGTATCATAACTTTCCTAATACATGGGGAGGAGTGAACGCGCTTACCAAAAAAGTTGTAAAAGACTTATTGGTAATGATCAACTTGCCATATTCTAAAGAATTAGCAGGATTTATAAGATATATTGTAGAGTGTCCAAATACTATAAGATACTCTGAATATAAAAGATCTTTGATTGGCAAGACAGTTGAAGACGTTATATTTGAACCCGAACAATTAAACTAGTGTTAAAGGTAGTTTAAATCAATTGTGCTTCATAGGGGGCGATTATCCGAGCACATAAATATATGGTGATATAATCGTACAGCCAACCATTAGCGATTTATAAAGTGGTGACAACTTGAAAGAAAGTGGCAACCTGGAAAGACAGGTAATTTATAAAAAGATTCCATATATAATTGATAATATGCTCATTTAGAATAGGTTACTAATTGTCAAGTATGTCAATGTTGGCATGATACATATCATTGTCTGTGAAGATAGTGATATGTTTATTTAAGATAAATAGACATTAAGATTCCATATACAATTGATTGCACAAATCTGAGAGGTTTTTGCCAAGAGTGGTAAATAGTAGATTGTTTCATGTACCATGGTCTGTGAAGATAGTGGTACACTTTTATTTAAACACAGCTAGGGAGTGTAGCGAGCATTACGTAATACTACGTATTACTCCAATAAAATAATCACTGATGAGACCTAGACGAAACTACATGTTGCATCACGTGTAGTCTGATTTTTATTAATTATAAGTATTTCTCTAGACCACATCTACAATTGTCTGTGAAGATAGTTGTTGATAAACCGTTATCTCATGCGGTATATAAACAAGGATGACGGAGCGCCTACGCTAACGTGATAAATCGTAGGTAGTAATGTGGCATTCGTGGTCCCAAGCCCACGCACTACAACACGTGCTTATAGTACTTGCAAAGCTATAAGATACCGATTGTAGAACACAGAGGGTAGTCGCCTGCTTTATAGGTAACAGGTTTACATGTGAAACTGAGATATGGTAACTACAGCCTATTTGCAAAAGGTGCAAACTGTCAAATGTAGACCTAATCTCTATGACAATCTGGAGAGACGGATAGTGGTTATTATACACTTACTAAAGTAAGAGGGTATACTATGTACAAATGCATTATATGGATATTGTACTTGGCTATAAAAGCGCACACATAGCGACGGTTCGAGTCCAGTAACCACTACACATCTTTTATTGCATCATTTTTTAGTTACACAACAGGTTTTTATTTCCATGTAGGCATATTGGTTCGTGAGGATAGATATGCCATTTTTATAGATTATTAATCAAAATATATATAATATGGAAGATAAGAAACATTCTTTTATGGACCAATTAAATCTGTTCTTTGTAGGAGCAGTTATTGGTGGAATTATTGGTTCCTGCTTTAGCATTAACGCCGTAAAAGGCAGTAATAACAAAGCAGAGAAAAAGCTCAAGGCGTATGAACAGTACTACAAATGTACTGAAACGTTCTTGGATTCTCTCGATGAAAATCGTGGTCTGGATCTGATGGATACTGATTTAGAAACAGATTATGGTGCAGATTACTTGGATGCCAAAAGTAAAGTTGATATGCTAGAAATTAAGTAATGGAAGAAAATATTGATGTTACAGGCATACCTGGTCCGAACCCAATGTTAGGATGTGGCATAATACTGTTCGTTGTAGGCGTAGTTACAGTGATAGCGATATCTGGATATCTATTATTTAATGTAAGCTTAATACTACAAATATTATTCTATAGTATTTGGGCAATAGTAGTTGGTATTATACTTATTGTATTATGTTTAAAAGCGGAAAATCATGGTAAAGTATGAGCTCACAAACGACATCTGGTATTCATAAAAAGTATAAGCCAGGACAATTAGTCACAATTAATCATCATGTGTTTAGAATCGGAAAAGGAAGATGCAGAAATGATGATTGCATTCATTGTTTCGACTATGATTGTAATATATTTGATTTCTGTATTTACAAATTACCATTAGATTTGCATTTAAAACCAATTTAAAGCATAAGGGTTGAGTTGCATCAACCCTAAGTGTTTAATGTAGCCGTAGGGAGTCCAAAGCCTCCAAAGGGAAACCGAATTACAGATGGAACACAAAGCTCAAGTATAGGTGAGAAGTAGTCCTATACAAGTAAATAATGTTTTAAATTATCAAAATTATGAACATTTTAGAGAAATTGCTGGGTAATAATTACCCAAAACTTGGGTCAGCAGTTTGCGCTGACGGTAACAGAACAATCGTAACAGTGTCTCGTACATTGTCTCCAGATCATGTTGGTTTGGATTCTCCTAGTTATGTGGAGACTAAGTTCAAGAAACACATTCCAATCTTGACATCTATTGACGTTGAACTGGACGCCGTAACAGAGGAACAGACCATCAAAGTGACAGTTGAAGTTGATGGTAAATTCAACAGTATTGATGACTTGAGACATCTTGCATTTATCGCTAGAGGAATTAGCGAGGTCGCAGAGGACAGACTCAGTGAGCCTAATGTAATTAAGGCTATTGGTCTGGATTGTAAACCATTCATTTGTACAGATGATAAATCAGAAGAAACACAAGCAGACGCATAACCAGGCAGTTAAGCCACAGTCAGCAAAAGGGAAACCTGATGCTGAATACCTTAACTACAAGGTAGTTGCCAAGGAGGGAGGATCTACAATGATCCTCTCTTCTGGATTAAGTAAAGTCAACGCCAAATGTTTGGAAAATACTTTGAATAGCTATATTAATAACAAGCATTCAAACGTTCCAGGAGCTGGCAAGACAAGTGTTAAATTTATTGTAATTCATTAATCATGTTGAATGTTACTATTCAGAACGATGGAAAGATCAAGATCCAATCAGAGTGCTCTAACACAAAAGAGATGAGACATAACGTTAACTTGTTGTTGGCGGTTGTATTATCTATGGAGATAGAGGAAGCAGTAGCCGACAAAGAAGTTAATGGTGTTCCAGCACAAACTATTTATTACTTATACTTGGATAAAGTAGAAGATAATAATAAGTTGAGCACAGTAAGAACGCTAGCACAGCAGTTAAATATGCCTTTACAAAGAGCAAAAGCTATTGTAGACACAGCTGCTGATGATAGACACGATATACTACTATCTCAGTCTCCTGACGAAAGCTTTATTAACACTATGAAGGATGCTCTTGAATCTGTGGGATGCATTTGTAGAATCACTAACGGCTTTTAAAATGGGTGTAAAATTATACGAGAAGCCAGACAAACGAAATTCTGGCCCATTAATAGCTCTAGTCATCATAATAATATTATTATTGATGACCTCAAAGTGTCATGCGCAGCAAAAAGCTGTGATTGATACTATGTCGTGTAAGGTTGAATGTATTAAGCAAATAGTACAACAACCTAGTTCTAACGGTAAAACCGTTAAGTATCTAGCTGTGTATGTTGATAAATCAGCAGGATTTTCAGAGGTTATTCCAATCTCAAAGAGTGTTGTAGATTATATCAGTACATGCAAGCAATTCTCTATTACGCCAAACATTGGCATAAGGTTAAGAAATGGTGTAATTACATCAATAGTGCGTTATAAAATTAAATTTGTAAAAAGATGAAATTCCAACCGCATGATATAGTACGCCGAATCTTACCAAGTGGAACAATGGTAGGTGGTTTAATGGTTGTTATCGCTAGCTCTCATGATAAGAGAACAATAGTTAGAGATATAAAGACTGGAAAATTTTATCAGTATAAATCCTGTAATCTTGAGAATTACGGAGGAACTGCAAAGATTATGGTTAGCAAAGAAGATATGGATAAAATCAGTATCACAAGAGGTATTGGTGTATTCTATCACAGTGTATCACCATTGTATGATAAACTGTATGCTAACCCTGCAAGATTTGTATGTTTCATCCTGTGCGATAGAGAAGGATTTACTATACGTAGAACATATCAACTTGGAGAAATATCTAGAGTATTGCGAAAAGTTGGTGAAATACGCAAAGGATATAATATGGTTCCAGTTAAGCAACCAATGTACAAGCTACAATTAATTGGTGAACTATGAGTAAAAAACTTAGTCCTGGCAGAATCTACAAAATAAATGGCATTGTTGTTAGGGCTAAACGTCAATACAATTGCAATGGGTGCACCTTCAACAATCCTTTCTCTTGTCCAAGGGTAAATGATTCAAAGGATTTGAATGAAGAGCCATTATCATGCATTGAAGACGGAATAATTTTTATTAGTCCTTAATTATGGCAAAACGTAGAAAAAACGGACAAATGTCTGACGAAGAATTAGAGGTTAGACGTCATCATGCTTCATTGCGTAGACTTAAATCGCACTGTAGCAATGCAAATGTAGTTTTAAAGAACTACGAATCTGCAAATCCTGATGATATGTGTGTATTATCGTTAGAAGATGTAGATTTGGGATCAAGAAAGAGTTATTTAACAATAGATAACGATTCATGGTTTGTCAGTGAAGACGACTATGATGAAATATCACAAATAGCATTATATCTATGAAAAGAGAGTATGCAGAACTATTCGTAGCAATAGTGTTAATAATTATTTCAGCGTTCCCGCTGTTTGATATACTGTCAAACATAGATAGCACAATTAACGTTAGCGCTTTCTCGCTAGCAATAATAGTTATTATGTTGATAGTTGTATTGTTCTCCAGTATTATATACTTTATATCTTACTGGACTGATAAGTTCAATTAGTTGCATTTCAAGGGGGCAGTTTATACTGTCCCCGAGATTTATTAGGTTAGAGGCCTACATAACAGTTCGAGTCTGTATAAAATCACAAATGGGTACCAAACAACTCCCTACAACTCTATTAAATAGCGTAATTACCTTAAAATTAATCATTTGGGTTAGAAAGAGAAAGAACGTTAGATAGTAGGAGACAATGGAATGGTTTAAATACAACCAGTGAAAATTGCCCATATTTGGACTTGTAGCTCAGCGGTTAGAGCAACAGACTCATAATCTGGAGGTCCTAGGTTCAAACCCTAGCTGGTCCACAATTTACAAATATTAGGAGAGTAAGAGGAGATATGATTCATACTGGTGTTCATGTCGTTGGTGGTGGAGTATGGTCAAAAGCCAGGGCCATACAAGAATATTCTCTCCTAATTCGATACATTAGCTCAGTTGGTAGAGCAATAGATTTTTAATCTATGGGTCATGGGTTCGAGTCCCATATGTATCACAATAGATGATTCCGTGAATCTTTAAAACCCGGATAGTTAACATTTGTTGAATCTCTAAAAATTATCAAAATGAAGAGATTATTCGAAAAGCTTAGCATGTGCTTAATCATGCTTATTGTAGCTGTCACAGTGTCATCATGTGACTATGTGAAGCAGACAAAGAGCGAAATCAGACATGATGATTCGCTTATGGTGTCAAAGATGATGCAGGAAATTGACAATCCTACATTCACCGACTGTTCTGACGTTATAGAGTTTCAGAGATCGGAAGGTCAATGGAGACATCAGGACTCAGTGTTCTTCAGTATACCCGAAAAGGTTATGCGTGATGTGGTATCAGTCTTAGAAAAATCTGGGAAACCATTGACTAAGATGAGTATATCGAACGAGTTCGAGATGAACAAGCATGTGTATCTGAATCTTCCTGATAAGCAGGATCAATACGATGCTATTACTCCTCCTGACATCCCCAACACAAAAGTCGTTGACACCATTATCAACGGTAAGCATGTACAGCTTGTACAGTCCTCCAGTACAAATATAACGACAAAGGAGGATTAGCTATGAAGCGGTACATCATTATCTCTTATGAGGGTGCTAATTTGAGTGCATCAGAAGTTATGGCAATAGCTTCACAGCTTAACACAGTTAAACCTGATGTTAAAGATGTACATGCATCTACAATGGATGAAGAGGAGGTTAACTCCATTATCATCCGCCATGTAGAAGCCAAGAATGCCACAGAACTTTCCGTTGTAGAATCTGCGTGCATCTACGTGAAAAAAAGATTTGGTAAGTTTTTCTGCTCTAAGATGAAGTTGCTGCTCGCATTGTCAGAGGCTATAACCAATGAGCCTGACAATGAATCTCTTATGAATGCTATCAGAGTTATGTCTGGTGGTGTAAGTAAGAGAATGCGTGACTCTTACGGTATTTCTGCAGATGTTATCTGCGTATTTAAAACAGTTCAAGATAACATGTAATTATGTGCAGAACACAACGTAATACTAAGAAAGTGTATCATCAGCGTCACGCTGAAGCCAAAGCAAAGGCATATAAGCGTGACAAGTTTAAAAACAAGCTAAATCCTTTAGACTATGTGGAAGATCCCAGTGTATACGATCAAGGGTAAAGCAAAGGGTAAGAATACAAAAACATTGGTATTCGAATCCAAGTACCCTAGCGAAAATCAGGCTAAAGATGCCAGATACGCACTCATTCATTTGGCTAACTGCTCTCACAAAGCTCCATGCGATATCACCGTTAATAATGACGGTGCGGTATTCATTAAGAATCCATCCTGGAGTGTGGGAGAGGTAACAATATGTTAATTAATTTTATTTACAAACATTTAAAACATTATCAAAATGGCAAAAGCAGAAACAAAAGGTGCTGCTAAAGAGCAGCAGAATGTGTCAGCAGACAACGTAGTAGAGAAGTTGATTAAGGGCAACCTTGTAACCGACATCGCAGACAAGGCGGCAGAAGAAATCCGCCAGGATGAGGAGAAACGCAAGATCTCCCAGGTCAAAGAGATCGTTAAGTGTGCTGACTATCTCCGTATCAAGGAGCTTCTCAATGTCCGCAAGGACCGTGCGAAGGCAAAGATCACTCTTGATATTCTGAAGAAGCGTACAGATTTGTTGGCTCGTCTTCTGGGCAAGGACGAGAATGGTACCGTCGTTCCTGACGACCAGAAGATTACACCAAATCAGTTCCGTGACCTTTCGCAGAAGATCGATGAGGATCAGCGTAAGCAGATGAACGAATTGAACCAGGAGTACGAGAAGCACGACCGTGAGTTGCGCACCAAGTATCCGAACAACTGGTATTATGCCAACTATCAATTCGATCGCTTCTAATTCTTCTTCCAGTACAAGTATCTTCGTATCACGTACATAGATTCTCAGGTACTAGAGATCCCGAGGGACAGTGTAGAGAAGGAATCTTAGAATGAATTAACATTCTCATCAAGTATCTTCGTATCACGATGGGAAGAAGAAATGTGAACCCACACAGTAAATTGGGACAGTAGATCAAACAATATGTTTTGTGCGTATCATTGTATCGGGGAGACTCAGGTAAAGAAGAGAAGTATTTACCAGAACCCTGCAAAATATATCAAAAATGCTGAATATAGCCCTCTAAGTATCTTCGTATCATGAGGATTCCTATATATTTTTAGCCATGTTTTAAGCGCTCTGAGGCAGAGTATGTCACCAAGTGGAGTAATTAACCACGAGTGTCGCAAAAATGCCTTAGAGCGCACCTAAAACGGCTTAAATCGAATGTTCTGACTGATCATCGGAACATTTACAAGAATGTACAGTGTGTATGAAATAATCTGTCTGGACAGCGGTTCGACTCCGCTCACGTCCACATGGTTCCTCTTCTACGCTATTGCGTAGATGCCACTTGGATAACCTGGATACGTTATAAAACTGTCTATGCAGTATGTGTTCTAGAACACGAATTCGTTCGCGAAAAAACGTGGGCAACCTAGGCATGTTGTAAAACTGCCTACACGGGCGTGTTTGGTTTTGACAGACAGAGGAGATAAATACGTTAAGCACTATACTATAAATTAAACGACAATGTAAATAACATTGTAGACTATACTAACGTAGCGTAAGTTTAGTCTAGGTGTTTCCTACCAAAGTGGAGAGAAGAAAGAAGTTGGTACCGTCGCCTTTTTGGTTTGGGTCTGGGGTTCGATTCCCCAGCTTCTTCCTATTAGTTATGACAAAGGGATATAAAGCGATGATAAAGGACAGGTGTCCTTATGTCGTCAACCTCGCATTTAAATGGTGTACGGAGTTTGGTAGATTATCTAATATAGGTAAGGAGCCACACGAAAGAATTAAGTATGCTGTAAAGACGCGATGGATAGACCGTGTATACCAAGAAAATGTAGCAATCTATAATACTGGAAAAGGAGCACCTCGAACAGACGAAAAGAATGCATCATTAAGAAAAGCTCTTGGAATACATGAGGGGTCTCAGAATTTTAATTTTGCAGACTCTATAAATTTAGATGGTATTAACAAAACATTTAATTCTGGAGAACGAGCATTTTGGATATGGGTTAATAGTTGGGTAGTATGGTTCCAAGAGAACTATAAATACCTAGAAAACTATTATAACATATCATGTAAACGTGGTAATATGGCTTTATTTGATAACGCATTGTCGGAAAAAGCTAGTTTTCTAGATGATTATCTTGAAGATTTCTCTAAGTTTATTAAGAAAACATTTAATTAAACAAAATAAAAAATGGAGTATTTCCCTAAAGTACTAATTTACAGAGCTAGTCTGTTAGGCTATAAAGAAGAAGGTATAGAAAATGTGATTAATTGGTTCCATAACCGCCTTAAAAAAGGCTTTATCTATGAACCTCACATATTCTGTGCAGGAGATAGCCTAGACGATAATTGTTTGTATGAATATGCATGTAACGAGCATTTGCGTAGAGTTGGTGACTGGATTATGAAAACTATGATCCTAAGCAGCCCTATGAAGTTCAAAACACTTACAACTCGTATGCGTATTGGTTCAGGACTACTTGAAAAAGTAGAAATGAAAACAGGAGGAAAAGATCTTAAGATTATCCTCTTTAACAATTTCGTCAACAACGTTTGGTCGCTGTACCGTCAAAAGATGGTGTATGACCTTCCGTTTTATCAGGAGTAGGGTGAGAGAGATCTCCCCTACCCCACAATATGGAGTATCAGCGTATCACTCAATCTGAGATTGAGACCATAAAAGAAGCTCAAAAGGGAAATGAGCTAGCGTTTAATAAATTGTTTAACCGTTACAAAGAGTTCGTTGACAACGTGCTCTTTTGTTACGTGAATGACATGGATGAAGCTAAAGATCTTACAAATGTTGTGTTTCTTAAGGTTCACCAAAAACTCTCGACGTTCACAGATTATTCGTCTTTTGGCGGATGGCTGAGAATTATAGCTAATCGAACAGCTATAGATTATCTACGAAAAGTAAAGGAAAAATCAATGGAATTAGGAGAAGACACAGGCCGACTACCTGTTGAATTAACTAATTCTTCAGAAGAAGAAGATCTTGTCAATCTTCTTGAGTATGAATCTCTTCTAAAGGAATTTGAAAAACTCCCGAAGAAGACACAGAAGATTTTTAATTTATTTTATGTAGAAGATCTTACCGTTGATGAAATTAGCAAAGTGCTGAAAATTCCTACAGGCACTATAAAAGCTGCGTTAAGTCGCACTCGTAGGAAAATTAGAAATAACTTAAAAGTTTAACAAAAATGACTTCACTTTTATTATTGATTCTCTCGATTTTTGTAGCTCTTGGTTTCGCAAGATACAATAAGAGCAACAAGTTGTTCTGGATCATTCTCGTAAGTCTCTTACTTGGTTTTACCGGTAAGAGTATGGTCAACTATGCCTTTGTTGACCATAAAAGTGAAGCTAGCACAGTTAAATCTTCTGCAAATCCCATGCTGGCACCGACGTGCTCATTTCAGGCTTTGGAACCCTCAGAGGGCGCCGGTACATGTGCTGAGACAAAACCAGCAGGTAAGGATACAGTTGTAGTAGATACTGTTGCTGAGCTTAACTTGGGTGAAGATGAGCATATTAACGTGCTCACTAAGCCTCCACGAGATTGGTTAAAAACGAACTTCATATTCGACACAAGTTGAATTTAAGTTAGTTGCCCAGAAAGTATTAATTAATTTTAGTAAATAACATTTAAAAACATTATCAAAATGGCAAAAAAGAATGGAAAGGGCAATGTAAAAGTTGCCCAGAATAACAACAATGGTGGTAATAATACAGATGCAGCTGTTGAGGCTGCAGCTATGCTCACAACAACAGGTGGGTCAAGCATGGATCGTAATCATCAGGTGGATTTGTTGAAGATGGCTCACGATCGCTTCTTCTTGGATGAGAAGGCTGCCGAGCACACTGGTTTCCCACAGGGAACTATCGACAAACTCAACCACATTAATGCCCTCGGTATCGCTGTTTGCGTATGTAACGAGGTCAAGTATGGAACAAGCGACTTTGCTTGCGTAATCCGCAAGTCTGCGCTTCCAGAGCTCACTGAAGCTCTGAATGAGATTGGTGTAAAGTTTGATGACACAAAACTTTTGCCTTCGAAGGACGATCCGGATGCAGTTGAGGTAACAGGTTCAGCTGTAGAGGTGTCAGAAGAGACTTCTAAGAAGCTCGAAGAAGATGCTAAAGCTCGTGCTGCAACAACAGGTAAAGTCTTTGATCCTACAAAGATCAAAGATGAAAAAGAGCTTAAGGAGGCTTTGTCTGGCTTCTTGGCTATGAACCGTGATTCTAAGCTGATGGATAGCATCATGCAGTGTGTAAACTTCTATAAGGCATATCGCTCTATTGTGGCTAAGCGCGCTATCGAGTCTGCCGAGAAGACACTCAAGGATACCAAGGACAAGGAGTATAAAGCTAACGCTGAGAAGGCTCTTGCTTCTGCAAAGAATGACCTCGAGCGCATCAAGGACATGAGCTTCCATGACACATTTCGCAAGATTGTTGAGCTTACGGGTCGTGTCGGAACGCTTACTTATGGAATTGGTGCTCACTTCTTCAACGTTACCGCTACGTCAGGATCTCCTGTATCTGCGTTCTGTGAGCTTCACGACCATTCTACTGACAAGAACACCGGCGTATGCAAGTATACCGATGATCAGATTGCGGATGCTGTAAAGTGCCTTGTAATCATTGGTGCAGACGATGTTCGCTCAAAGGGTAAGACTTTGCTCGATGCAGAAAACAAGCTGCCAGAAAAGGATCGTGTCAAGGAGCACATTGATGCAGCTAACAAGAATATTGCATTTGCCGATAAGGCTACTGCAGCAGTTCTTGCAGCTCCAGGTAGCTTCGTTGAAAGCTTGAAGCAGAACTTCTTGGACGGTAACAACTTTGCAAAGAAGACTGTTATCGCCATCAAGCGCGCATACTATCGTGACGTTACTCCAGAGATGATGGCTAAGGTTAAGTCTGATTCAATGCTTGATAACGCTACACAGTATGCAGGTATCATCTCTAATCTGTTCCGTAATCCTTCTGATCCACTCGTAGGTTATGCCAAGGAGAACATTATCGACTTGGAGTTCAAGACCGATGAGGAGATTAAGGCTGAGGAAGAGGCTGTTGCCAAGGCTGCTAAGGAAGCAGCTGATAAGAAGGCAGCCGAGAATAAGAAAAAGGAAGCCAAGGGTAAGGCTAAGGCTCAGGTAAAAAAATAATACGGCCAATTAAGAAAACTGGTTCACAACTAGTTGGTCGCATTAAAAGAGCCTTTGACATCCAATGGCAAAGTGAACGCAAATAATTTAACTATCAAAGTATGAAAAAATTAGTAATCACGTTGTTAGGAGCAGCATTTCTTGCTATCGGCATGAATATTGCTGATCTTAAAAATGTTCCCCTTCCAACGACAGTGCAGACAGTAGCAGCATCTACTGTACAGCAACCAATGGACCATTTGTTTGGTCAAGTGAATCGTGCTAATCCTGATATAGTGCATGATACCGTTAGGGTAGAAAAGCCTGTACCTTGTAACCATAAACAGTTACCTGCAAAGGTAATTGTTAAACGCACCGTAATTAAGAAGACAGATACGTCGTATGTACCACTTCTGTATATTATGGAACCTGGAGAAAAGGTCGACTCCACTAATCACAACTCTACCATTCGTAAGGGAGAGCTCAATGATTATATTCAAATCGCCTCCAATGTGCATAAGTAAACATAAGAACCCTATGCACTATAATTGGGTAAGTACATATAGTAGATCCCATTAGTCTACGTACTATTCTGGAACATCCCCCGCGAAGGAGCTAGAAGAAAAACTCAATATTAAACTTGATCCGAGAATATGTTAACCCTGTCTTGCAGGGCAAGATTACTCAAAAGGTAGGATGAAATGTATCAAGCATTGAAACCGTTTGATATAGGTAGGAGAAGCGTTGTATCAGCTCCTATAATTGCACAGCTGGACTTGTGAGAACCGTCTGGAGACAAGCTGGATGAGGCTGAATGCACCTTAAAAGATGCAGTGTAATTACAAACGCATAAGTCCCAAGAAGGGCATAATGAACCGTATCGTAATTATATGTGATA